>Ga0308168_1000092_pt1 | contig 182632 bp, 250 predicted proteins | sample PhyCR2_FD_202133 | JGI IMG/M metagenome (GOLD analysis project Ga0308168, IMG submission 202133) | Phyllosphere microbial communities from UC Gill Tract Community Farm, Albany, California, United States - DLSLRC.R2 | ecosystem: Host-associated > Plants > Phyllosphere > Unclassified | place...
AACCGCCTGCATACGCTGACAGGATAGGCAGAGTTGATGCCAGAGCCGAACTTGCAGTGAAGCCCTGCTGGGCACCGGCCAGAGTCGTGTACGACAGAAGATTCTGAGCTGCATCAACCACGAAGCCTGCACGCGGGGTTACGTTGAACGTTGTTACACCCTGGTTAATCGTCACCGGAACAGCGTAAATGCCGTTCGCTGCGTCGATCACCTTGAAGGCTGCATCCGCTACACAACCTACCGTGCCATGAGCCTGTTTGTACACTGCGTTCGTCACCGGGTTGCCGGACGTCTGGTAGGTCAGTTTGAACTTGATGTCGTACTTCTGGCCAGACAAGTACTGGGTACCGTCGTTCACTAGCGTCCAGATGACTGTATCGAACGCGATTGCCTTCACCGTCAGATCTGGGTAGATTACACCGTTAGGAGAAGTATAGTCGAACTTGAACAGGATGTTTGCGAAATCCACTTTCTTAGTCGGCACGTAGAAACGACTGTAGTTAGTGCTGTTCGGTGCTGCAGCAGGTGCTCCGTTCAGAACGTCCACGTCTGCAGTGACTCGCAGGTTCGATACGACCGAGCCGGATGCCCCGTTCAGCGGCAGGCTTAAGTACTGATCCGTCACTGAATCCGCAAGTTGCTGATTGTACGAGTAAATCGTCGCACTGGCCACTTCGTTAGGGAAGACCGCGGTGTTATTCGCTTTGACCTTCAGGCTGTACTTGGCCGGCAGCAGCGTCAGAGAGCCGAGACGGTAAGTGACACCACCTGATACGATCGTACCCACGATTGCCACACCCTTAGTTTCTACCGAAGGGTTCACGTTCATCGTGTAGGTTCCATTTCCATTCGCTACGATAGCGCCGACAATCGGGAATGGCGGAGTCGTAAACGTTGGAATTGCAGTCGGATCCAGAGTCACACCGGCAGGCGGGGTGATACGGAAGGTGAGCGGGCTCTGCACGCTAACGCGAAGGTCTGGCGGACTGATGTACTCAATCATTCCGGCATCGAGTACGTCTGACACGAACTTGGCATTGTAGGTCACCCCGTTGTAGGTCACAGGCATGTGCAGGGTCAGGGCGTTTCCTGCCACTTTAGGGATGACGTTGGCCATCATACGGTAGGTAGCCGTCGGTGAATCCAGGTAACCGGTTTGAAGAGTTACTTTCATATCAGCATTTTCACCCGTCCACGCGGTGTAACCAGCAGTTCCGCGGTAAATGGTTGAGCCGATCTTCAAGTTCCAGTTCATACGAGACTGTTGGCCCTTCACGAGCGTGAACAGATCCCATGATTCGCTGTAAAGGAACAGTTCCGGTTCTGCAGGAGGATCGATTGGGTAATCGACTTCCAGCACCATACCTACTCCTGCAACAGTGATGTTGAAGACGATATGCGGGGTCGCACCGTCCAGAGACACCATGGTTGGCCAGCGGTAAGTCGTTCCGGAAACCGTAGTCACGGCACCGAGGGATTGAATCGCACCGTCGAAGGTCACGGAGTTAACCGTTACGCCTGACAGCGGGATACCGCCCTGTGTGAACTGCATGTCCAGGTTCTGAGACTCAAGCTGGCGTTTCAGCGTCAGCATTGGCACAGCAGCGTACGCACCAGGCGTCACTGGCAGGGTTTTCACTGTCAACGTGCTCGTCAGGTTGTTGATCGCCTGCTTCACTTTCAGCGTCACGTTCATCGAAGTTGCGTTACCGGAAGGCTGAACGTCAATAGCGTACAGACCGGTCGCAGCGTCAACAACGTAAGGCGCCTTCTTGATGGTCGCATTCGTTACCGTCGTGCCAGCATCCACAGCATCCGTGATCGGCATAGAGCCCGACTTCAGGTAGAACTGTACGGTATCCTGACGGCCACCTTCGAGGTCTTTCTGCACCCAAGTCGCCACGATAGGCTTCTGGACACGGAATTTACCCTTGATGACGTAGTTACGGCCTAGCGGAGACGTCCAGAAGAACTGGAAGGTCAGGTCAGCCAGGTCAACCGGCAGGGTTGAGACCAGGAATGTCCCGCGGTACGGCGTTGCAGACATGATTGAGAAGGTTGAGAACCCAACGAGATCCTCTTCGTTCGGAGCATCAACGTCCAGAGAGTTCAGCTGAACTCCTGTGTACACCGGCTTCACGGTCGCCTGGTTGGTTTCGTACACATCGAACTGCACCTGGTTAGAGACTTGCGTTGAATCCAGCAGAGCGGTACCAGAGAAGCGAGCTTCCATGTTGAACCAAACGGAGTACTTGATGATGTGCTTCGTTACGGCGGTGCCGTTGGTCGCAGTCACGATGATGTTCGTATCCAGCAGTTCACCAGCATACGTCAGGTTCATCGAGTACGTACCGTCAGCTTCTTTGACCAGCGTGGTCGCCGTGAACGGTCCAGTCGCTGCAGAGAACGTGGTCGTGCCTGGGTAGGCAGAACCGTCTTCCTGCACGAGCGGGAAGTTCACCTTGTTTGCCACGTACGCTTTCAGCTTCGGATCGCCGATCGGAGTCACGAAGATGGAGTTCGCTGGGTTGATGTCAACGGAACCGGTGTACTCGGCACCCTTCCACGAGAACGTGATGTTCAGCGTAGATTGACCTTTCTGCGTCGGGATACCGTTCAGCGTTGTGCCGTTCACAGTCCACTGGTCGAGAGGGCCTTCGACTTTCGTTACGGTTACGCCAGAGATTGCCGTCGTGCCTTGCTTGAATGCCAGAATGCCCGAGGACATCAGGTTGTAGATGAACGAATCGGCCGACAGTTCAACCGTTGGCAGCACACCTTGGGCGACTGGCACGTCAAACTTCAGGACAACGTCATCACCACGCACGGTCGCGTTAATCGTCACGTGAGCGATGTCAGAGTACGCAGAGGTGTTCACCTGCATGCGGTACTTACCGGTCGCAACGTCAACGTTCAGGACGGTCTGAGGCCAGGAGATCACTGACTTACCGGAGATCGTCACGCTTTTCACGATGAAGGCATCTGCACACGGTACGGTACCACGCATCAGCTGGAAGTCCAGGTTGGTTGCGATAGCGTTCGTCTCCAGTGTGTTCAGGCTGCGAGCGGAAACAGGTGGTTCCTGCACAGCGTTCACAGTCAGGGTCAGATGGTTGGTCTGTCCAGCGATGGTTACGTCGAAGGCCAAGTCTACCGGGCCGCCCAGAGAGTTAGTCTGTACGGAAACCTTGTACACGCCGCCGCCGACAGGAACAACAGTCGGGGTGAAACCTGCTACAGCTTGACCTTGAACGACCAGGTTGCTCACAGCAGAAGACGTGAAGATAGACGGGTTGGCATCACCACGGTTTACCTTGAACTGCCAGTCAGAGGTCTGACGGAACGGAAGCTCAGAGGTCACGCCCACGATTTGCATCGCCGGGAGCGGAGTGATGGTCAGCTGCAGCACGGTCGAAACCTGCTGGTCATATACGGTACCGGAGATTTCCAGTGTGATCGGGCCGCCGTCGTTGTTCACGAGGACATTCGGCACACGGTAGATCTGGTTAACACCGTCTTGATAGATTGGCGTCAGTTCAGCCGTTGGAGAGACCACTGAGTCACCCACGACAGTCACTTTCACCTCGGTCATCGCTACCGGAGCGCCACCGTACATAGACTGGAAGTCGATGTTTGTTGCGATCTCAGGCTTAACGGTCGCCGTCTTCAGGACCGCAGTCCATGGACGCACGATGTCGGCCTGTGCGATGAGGTTGTAGCTGTACGTCACGCCGTCGTCAATAACATCGAAGGACACGTGAATGTCGCCACCTTGGTCGTTGGTCTTCACGGTTGTGCCGTAAGTACCGTTGTTGTTCAACTTCACCCAGTCCAGAGTTGCCACGTCAACCGGTGCACCGGAGATGGTCAGGTTGGCGAACGTTGGGGCGAACAGAGGCGCACCGTTACGCTGGATGCGGAAGGTGAGCGTTGAAGTTGCCAGGGCAGGGATCATCGGACCGACAGTGACGATTGGCTTAGAAGCTTCTGCAAGCATCCAGGTCTTCTCGACGGCGTGCCAGTTGATGTTGTTCGTTGAACCTTCGATCGAGAGCTTAACGTCGCCCGCTGGAGAACCGACTTTGATACCGCCAGTGCGGTACGTGTAGTATGGCGAGTTGCCCAGTCCCTGCAGGTTTTTAGCCGCAGCACGAACTACCGAGCCCGTTACGTCCAGAGCACGCAGGTACGGAGAACCGATAGGGCTGCCGTCGTTGGTGATAGAGAACAGGATCTCCTGACCGTCAGTCGCAGACGCCAGGCTTGAAGAGGAGGTCAGACCCCATTTCTTCGCCTTCTTGGCATACGAACGGTAGACGAGCGGGTACACATCCCCGTCGATCAGTGCGTCAACGTGAATCTCCACGTATTCACCCTGGCCGTTCGTCATTACGTTGAAACGGTACGTTCCGGTCGCTGCGTTATGCAGGGCGAAGCCGTCGTAAGATTCAATCGCAACGCCGGTCACCACGCCGTTAGACAGGATCGCATCCCCAATCGGGGCGTTCTTGGTTGCCAGCTGGAAGTACACCGTCTGGTAGAGCTCAGGCTCTAACCCGTCGACAGGGCCGAGGTACGGCAGGTTGTCGTTCGGACCAGGTGTGCCGCCAGGGCCGGAGCCAGGAGGGGTCACACCAGGCGGTACGCTTGGGTTGGTGACCACTGGACCCGTGTCCTTAGAACGGATCGTGACGTTCAGCGGGTAGGTAATCCCGTCGATCTTCACAGTACCGGTGAACGAAATGTTGCCACGGTCTGGACCAGGCAGTAAGCCTTTAACCGCCCACACGCCGTGAGACACTTGCTCAAGCTTAGGAGAATCCATAGACACGAACGCCGGGCCGGAGCCTACGATGTTGCTGTCTTCGAGATCCGCGTCAACGCCATCAACCTGGAAGTACAGGTTGTAGTCAGCCTTCACGGAACCTTCAGGGATTACGCCCTTGGTGTCCACGGTCAGCTTCGGCATTGCTTCGGTGTACGAGTTGAACACCAGGGTGTACGAGTAACCCTTGAGCTTGTACGGAGCGGAGATACCGATCGGTGCCTGAGAGACAGGTGCCGAGGCCACTACGTTCTTGATCTGGTACTCACCGGTGTTTGCGTTGATGGTTTCAACCACGCCGTCATAAGACGCTACGCCGCCGCCCGACAGGGTTGCGTTCGAGAACGTCAGAGCCAGTGCTGCACCGTTACGCAGAGCAGTGAACTTCAGCGGACCTTGAGTGGTCGGACGGTAGTGCGTGATGTTCGTCGCAACGACAGCCGCTACCGGGTTAACCGCTACGGTCGTGCCCAGAGTCTGGTTGAAGCCCTGCACCTTACCGGTCACAGAGATGCTCAGAATGCCACCCTTACCATTCACGTTGACGTTCTGGATCTCATATTTACCCACACCGGTACGACGAAGCGTGCCGAAGGAAATCAGAGAAGGTCCGGTAACTACAACGTTTGGCGTGCCGAGATCGTACAGGTTACCCTCGAAGAGAACTTCGATCGGTACTGCCTGGCTCATTTCACCCGTCAGTGCTGGACCGGTAGAGATCACCATTGCCTGGCTCAGAGCTGCTGCAGAGGTGTAGAACAGTACGTTGTGATCTTCTCCATCGACTGTCAGTATCGCCGTAACGTTAACCTGACCCCCGCGATCGTTGGTCACGACCTTGAGACGATAAACGCCCTGGCCAACCGCTTCGACCGCACCTTGCACCCCATTAATAGGAGCACCATTAACGGAGAATTGCTTAGCGACTACGCCTACCAGTGGCGTCAGACCGCCTAAACGCTCCTGCTCAACGCGGAATTCTAACCATTCGGTCGCCGCTGCAGGCAGAGTGTTCAGGGCAACGGCAGTCACCGGAGTCGACTTCGATGTCAGGTCGAAGAAAACAGGGTATGGAGTACCGTTGGTAGTGATGTTGGTGCGAACAGCGATCGGTCCGCCCTTATGGTTGGTCGTGACGCGGTACGCGTACAGGCCAGCCGCTGGGTCCAGAGCAACCAGTTCTTGCTCAACGCTTTCGATCCCCGGACCGCGAATGTCAGTCGTAGAGAATTGGGCGTTGGTGATCGGCAGGTTACCTTCCACCCACTTCGCGTAGAAACGAATAAGTTGGGTCTGGTTGGCTTCCAGGATCTGGGTGTCCGGAGTGATGAATACCGCTGGGGCAACAGCAATGTGTACGTCTACTTCTTTCGTAGCGATGTAGCCGCGACCGAAGTCGTACGTGCCCACAACCGGTGATGTACCCGGGGTGTCGCCTGCAGTTGCACGCATTTCGTAGATCGCCTGGGCGGAATCAACGAGGGTGAACGACAGGACTTTACGGATCAGAGAGTCAGGTTGTGCCTGAACAGGGGTAGCTACCGGCGCCGGAACGCCTTCCATCAGCAACTGCCAACGGACGCCCTTGGTCTGCTTCTGGTTCATCTGCACGTCGATCGGAACGACTGTCAGGACTGGTTCACGCACAGTGATGCGTACCGGTGCTTCATAGACGTTGTTACCGAGGGATGTACCGGTGATTTCGATGCTGATCTGCTCGTCACTCGGTGCCATGGCGGTGTAGACCTTCAGCTCATAAATCCCGGCAGTCGCGTCCACTGGGACCAGCTGCATGGATGAGAACTTGCTCGTGAGCTTGGCGTCAACAACCGGGTTACCACCGAAGGTAAACTGCATGCGAATGCTTTCCTGAACACCTGGTTCAAGAACACGGTAGGTTTGCAGAGAGGCAAAGACTGCTCGGGACAGTACGAATACGCCCGTTGCATCAAGTCCGAAGTGGATAGGGGAGTCATCGCCTTCCTCATCGAGACGTACACGGAAATAGTCGCCCTTACGCATTTTCACGTTAGCGGCATCCAGTGTGATGTCTTTGATGATCTTCCAGGTATCACGAGAGACTTTCTCCACGGCATCGGATTCGATGAAGTTGAAGAGGGCTTTCTCACGGGCACGGTGTGTACCGAAGACCTGGTCAATAGGAATATCGAGGAATTCCTCGATGGCGAAAACGTTATTCCCGACGGCTTGTGTACTCAAAAAGCTTAATTTAGTAATCTGCATGGATTGACCTCGGGTTGAAAAGTTCTCTGATAGTTTAACAGAATCCCCGCTGGCGTCCAGAGGGGAACTGTTAAGTTTACGCTCGAACGGTCAGCGGGAAGCGTGGAAGTGCTAAATCAACACCGTCGATCGTCACAACGATATCGGCATACATGGTGCCGGCGACGTTGTTCGTGTAGATCGAGAACTGGTAAAGGCCATCTTCTACCTTCACGAGTTGCTTGGCGTACGTGTGATAGGACGGCGATCCGGAGAGCTCCAGGCTCTTCGTCTTCAATGTCTTCACGGGCTGGCCTTCGGAGATCACACGGATCTTGACGACCTGCGTCAGGTTCATCACGAGGGCGTCTCCAGAGATGACCTCCGAGGTGGCGTCTTTCTGGGTGACCGTGACGTACGTATTCCATGGAACAGTCCACCCGTCGATGCTCAGGACCAACCGCACGAACATCGTGAAGACGACGTCCTTCGGCGTCACTTCGAGCCCGTACACATTGTCGTGCAGGTGGTGAAGTTCGCCCGGCGTACCGCCATCGATAGACGCTGAGATCAGGGAGACCTTCGGGACGGTAAGAAGATCACGCTCGATGGTGAACGTAAGCATGCCTAGATCGCCCGCTTTCAGCGACGCCGTAGTGTTCGTGATCGTCAGGCCTGGAGGTGTGACGGAGAACGTAACGGGGTATTCGTACTGAATCCCTTCGTAGCCGAACTTCAGGTTGTACTGCCAGGAACCCGGGCGGGCCGGTGGCGTCACGTAGAATTCATAGTGTCCACCCGGAAGTGGAGTAAGTCCCGTGACCGCAACTTTCTGGCCCTTGAAGAAGAACTCGGCAGAGACCGTGTTGGTGATGCCGGGTTTGACCACGTTGTCCTGAATCAGCACGGACAAATCCGATTGCAGCAGCGTGAAGGAGCCGTTCTGATTGACGATCACCGTCAGCCAGCCGAACGCCGGTGCCGAAGGGAGCTCGTAGTAGAACAAATCGGACTGACGGATGGTCCGCGGCCCAATAGTGATCTCCATGTTGTACGCCAGGCGATAGAACCCGTCGTCGAGATCCCGAACCAGCTCTAAGCCAGAATCGAAGAGGTCAAACGGTGCTTTCTGGCGTCGAGCATGGGACCCAAAGACCTGATCTGCCGGGATCGTCAAGATGTAGCCTTCCGGATACACTTCGTCGCCCACGGGGATGGCTTCGTTAAAGGTGATTTGGATGAGTTGAGACATAGTTAACCTCGCTAGTATGAGGTTAGTTTAAAAGAAAAGGCCCCGAAGGGCCTTAGCTTAGTTGTATCCACCGACGACGTGCCAGTGGGTGCCATCGTAGAGGAACTCTGCCGATTGGCCCGGCGCTGTCAGGGTCACGAGATCGATATCCCCGGCGTCGTTAGACTCTCGGATCACCATCCCGCCGCTTGCGAGCGTTGCGGTCTTCGCCCAGTAGAGCTTACAGAACGTGCCCGCTGGAACCGGAACGGTTGAATCCTCGTGGGTCAGACGATGAACACCGGTGTCGCCCCATGGCAGCGGTTGCGTGAAGGTGAAGTACGCACGTTTCATGCCGACCGGTGGCGTCAGGTTCTTGTACTGCTCAGTGCCGCAGTCGCCGTAGAAGACGTCCTTATCGGTCGTGTACCCTTCCATCTCCCAGCCGCTCTCCTTCTTGATGAAAGTGATGGTGGAGTTGGTCTGGTTAATCGCGATCGTTTGAACGTTCTCATACTCTTCGTTCTGCACGAGCAAGTAGAACGGACCGGTTTGGGCAGGCCCACGGGTGATACGCAGACGGCAGCCTGGCGGATCGTACGTGTGAACAGCCGAGTAAACGTCCTCAGTGTTCGTCTTGTTCCAGATACTCACGGTTTCGACCACACCCTTTGGCATCAGGTTGTAGTAGCCATCACCTTCCGCTTCGATGTAGAGGTATGGAGCCGGGATGTCCGCTGCCGGAGCGTGGTTCACGACGATCCACTCACCCTTGGTCACGTACTTGCCGCCAACCAGAACGTCCTTCTCGTCGTAGATCGCTGTGATGATCTCACCAGGGCCGATGTTGTAGTTGAACGTCAGGTTCTCGTTCTCATCACGGACTTCAAGCCACAGCGCCTTGTTGGCCTTGGTTTCACCTTCAGCGAGCGTATCCTTCGTACGGACAATCGTGGCTCTCTGGCCTTTCTTGTACACACGCTTGGTCACGCCATCCCACGAGAGCGAACCGGTCACGCCCAGCGCCACGTACACGTCAGCTTCGAACGGACGGTCGTAGATCGTGATGGAGTCCTGCACGCCTTCAACGGCAGCGTTTACCGCTTTGTTGGACGCACGGATGATCTCCACACTCTTGTCGATCTCCCAGCCGCCGGTACCGAAGTACTGCTTCTCTGGACGACCGTAGAAGTCGTTACCCAGATCGATCGGTTCCGCAAGCGGGCGACCGGCACGGATGTGCAGACGGTAGTTCGTGTTCTCCATCCCGCGGACCGGCAGAACGTTACGCTTACGGACTTTCAGGTCAGCAGTCGTGTCGATCGGCATCGGGTTTGGTTTCCACTTACGACCGAAGCACGTGGTACCGTAGTCATCAGCACCGGTACGGGACATCATCGGGAGGTCGACGTATTCGGTGTACTGGTAAGGATTACGGCCGCGGTACAGACGCAGTGTCCCAGTGTCTGGCGTCTCGTTTTCGCCGTAGAAGACCGGAATCGGACGATACCAAGTCATGTACGGATCGTTGGAGCCGACAGTGATCATCTCTGGGTTCTTCAGGAAGACGTGAGCCTCGAAGCGTTCCGTGGTCGGATTCCCTTGAGCGTCCAGGACGAAACGTTCACGCTGGTTTTTACCCAGTGGAATGAAGTCCGGTGCTACCGTGTCGTCGCCGACGTCAGCGAGATACTGGCAGTAGTAGTACAGATCGATGCCTGTCTCAAGGTCCCAGCACAGCGGTGACGCCACTTTTGTGCAGTACACGTCCTGGACACCTTCGAGACCGTTCCATGACACGATACGCTCCTGAGGAACGAGCTTGCCACGGACAATCTTGGCGTCATCAGAAAGGTATGCAGACCAACGTTCCCAGCCTGGAAGCGGAGAGATTGGATCGCCTTCGTTACCCTCAGCGTAGCCAACGGTCAGGCCGACCGGGTTGTTCGTAGACGCTGTGTTCCAGCCCTGGTAGGAGTTACGGATGGTCACGGTGTAGTTGTTGTTGGTCACCAGGTCATAGTAACCGTCTTCAACCGGCATGTGAGCCCCGTCGAAGCCGCGGTGGAACTGGCAGGAGTCGAGCGTCAGCTGTGCCCCGAAGCCGCCGTACGGTCCGGTGAAGCAGTTGATGCTGTTGTAACGGGCACCGGTGATCTTCGAGAAGTACGAGTTGGTGATCGTTGCCGAACCGGAGTACAGGTTAACCTGACCGAATTCAAAGTGGCATGCATCGATGGACACCTGGTCGTAACCGTAGATGGCGATCGCACCGTTGATGACACGGGAGATTTGCATCCCGGCACCGACGTAGGAAACGTCCTCGTTGGAACCACCTTGGCCCGGAGGCTGAATGTTCCAAGACGCCCAGTTGTGCAAACGGATACCCTTAACAACACCGTTGAGGTACTCACCGTCAGGCCATGGCTCTGACTTGTCCTTCGGCGGATGGTTCACTGGGAACTGGATCTGCTCGACACGGATAACGTCACCCGAACCGTTGAAGTCCAGCTGATATTCTTCGTTCTCGAACGGTGTGTTCGCCTTGTAGTCGAAGATCTGCCAGCCATCGGTGTAGTAGTCCAGCCAGTCAACGCCCGGACGGTGATACATGATGGTCATACGGTTACCGGAAGAACAATAGAAGATGCCGCCGCCGAAGACCATAGCACCCTTAATCCCTTTCAGGTAGTTCGGGGCGTACCAGTCGATGGAGCCGTCAGGCTTCTTGCCGTAATCCGTTTCGTAGTTGTTCAGGTTGATACCGGACCAACCGCCCACGTAGGCTGCGATGTAGATTGTCTCTGCCGGTGTAGAGCCAGGAGGGATATCGGCAGGCAGGCTTGCCAGGTTGCGGTTCCCGTTGAAAATGAACATGTAACCACGGATGAAGCCGCCCAGATTCCCGCCCAGGTGTGGCTTCAGAGGGATGAAATCAACGTCACGGCCGCCGTTACCCCACGTTTCACCGCCGCACAGGTAGACGTTCGCAGGAACCCAGCACGTCTTGGTCAGAACGTAGCTACCTTTTTCGACGTGCAGTGTGATGTTGCGACGCACACCGATCCCGCCTTCACCCTTAGAGGATTTGTCGGTGGACAGCTGCTTCTTCGCGTAGTCGACGGCCTTCTGGAGACCGAAATCGTGCTCCACGAGGTTCGCAACCCACTCGTCTTCGTTCTCGACCGGATCTTCCAGGCCAAGCTTGCCCGCCCACAGCATGTCGTAACGCAGGATCGCGACCAACCCGTTCTTCAGAGCGTGATCACCCCCGGCGTAGTGAGCCTTGCCGCGGACCGTCTTGGTCTCACCGTCTGGAAGCCAGTTCGGGTTACCGATAGCGGTACGGTAATCCGCCAGGTCCCAGATGATGTACTCGGCGCCACCGATGCCGGTACGACGATGATAACCCTTGGTCACTGCCAGTGTGCCCGCAGTCAGCGTCGTTGAGGCCATCATGTCAGCGACGGTGTCGAAGGTCAGCGTTGATGGGCGTGCCACGGCGCTTTGAACGCCGAGGTAATCGACGATGGCTTGAGGTGTGGTCTTGGTCAGAAGCGTACGGCCTGTCGGGGTGATCGTGGTCACGCCAGCAGTCTGTGGCCCTGTGAAGTACGGGAAGGTGTCGGCCTTCGGAACAACCTGAGAGAGTGCCGTCAGGGTTGACGACCACGGTTGTGCCCCGGCGCTTGGCAGGTCGGTCACGATTCCAGAGATACGAACGGTATAGTCCAGAGAAGGGTTAAGGATCCATGCAATCGTCGAAACAGTCAGAGAGGTGCGAGGATCAGCGTAGAAGCGATCACTCTGTTGTAAACGGCCGCCGTCGAACTCAATGGTGATATCCGCGGTGATCAAGTAGTAATAGATCGCGATCTCTTCAACGAGGTTGACCCCGAAGAGATCGAAAGGTGCTTGCTTTCGTTGTTCTACAGAACCAAAAAAGTAGACATCCGGAAGCGACAGGGTCTGCCCCGCCCGATAAGTCGTCTGGCCAATCTTCTGGTCTGAGTTAAACGTTAATTTGATAGTGCTGACCACGTGGATCTCCTATACATTAACAAAAAAGGCCCCCGAAGGGGCCTCGGATTAGGCTGCAGTGACGGTGACTGTTCGGTTGGCAGATTTACCACCAGAGTTGGTAGTAAAGGTGACGACTGAAGTACCTTCAGATACGCCTGTGACGGTACCGTCCTGTGCAACGGTCGCTACTGCAGGGGTGGCGGAAGCCCACACGCCGGTCTTGTCAGTAGAGTTCGCTGGGGTGATGGCAGCCGTCAGTTTAACGGTCGCACCTACCACACAGGTCGGGGATGCTGGGGATACAGATACGGAAGTCGGAACGATTACGGCCACCGCGATTACCGCAGCAGTCGTGCCAACTTTACCACCGTCGGTAGTGGTGAAGGTGATGTTTGCGTTACCCTCAGCAACACCAACCACTTTGCCCGTCTGATCAACGGTCGCGACAGCAGTGTTAGAAGACGCCCACACGCCAGTCTTGTCAGCCGCTTCGGCTGGAAGAATGGTCGCGGTCAGGGTCTTGTTGGCACCGACATCGATGTTCACGGTCGCATCACTCATGGTAACGCCGGTCACGTGAATAATGCCGTCATCCAGAGACCACAGACCGTTGGTTACGCCTGAAGCGATCCAACCTGGGAAGTCCACTTCGTCAACGTAGTCGTAAACCTTACGAGCCACGAACTCAGCGTCTTTCTTGTATTCCAGACCCAGAACGTTAACGACGATATCGCCCTTAACCTTATAGGTGTCGTCCTTTCCGGAAACTGCTTCGATCTGATCAGCGTCCAGCAGGACCTGAATACCGGTGGAAACCTTCTTCACTTCATGGTGAATCAGCGTCTTGTGCACCTCAACGGTGTCACCGGCTTGATAATCCATCCCGACAATCGAGACAGGCTTAAGGATATTGAGTTTTAACATTCTGATTCCTCTAATAAAAAACCCCCTTTCGGGGGTTTCTGAAAGGTTCCCTTAAGAACCGGCTGGATTAGACCAGGTCGACCTTGCCCAGTACGAAGCCCTTAGCGTTACCGATACCGATACCGATGCTTTCGTAGATCTGGAACTCGATCATGTCAGCTTTCGCTTCCAGGAACACAGTTGGCTCCTGCAGGCTGTAGAACTGACCCAGGTATTCTTCCGGAGCGAACACCGCCACTACGTCACCCAGGTTCTGGCCTGCTACTGAAGACAGGATGTCACCCTTGATGGTAGTGATGATTTCGAAGCCGTAGAAGCTGTCCATTGAGCCGGTGTTGAAGTGCTTGGAAGCAACTGCATCACCCAGCTGGGTTGCTGGCTCACGAAGCATCTGCAGGTACAGAGCGTGAGACATCAGGATCTTACCTGGCTTCTGGTGGTCCTTAACCAGAGTCTGGATCAGGCTCATCACGCGGTCGGTGATGCGATCACCAGTTGCGGTAATGAATTCTGAACCACGTACGTTCTTCTGGATCTCCTTCAGGCCAGCGAAGAAGTTTTCGTCTTCTTGCTTCTGAACGTCCTTAACGGAGTTCTCCTGCAGGATGTTACGGATGTCCGTACGGTAAGTTGCCAGTTCGAACTTCGACTTAACGAAACGCTCTGACTGGATCTTATAGAACGGAACTTCGTAACGCTTACCGGTGAAGTAACGCACGGTAGGCTGACCAGACAGACTCATGGTCGCAGCCGTTGAGTCTGGTTCCTTCTCGATGATCACACGTGGTTGATCATCCAGACCACGGTCCAGGTCGGACGCAGTGATCATCTGAGGAGTCAGAATCTTACGGGTGAAGCCGGTTTCACGCAGCTTCTGGCGAACGAACGCAGACATTGCTGCACCCGCTTCTTTAACCATACCCTGATCGATCTTGTCGATGAAGGATTGGTTGATGAACTGAACGTTTACTGTTTCTACTGGGATTGTCATCGTGTTCTCCTTATTACGCTACGTGGATCACGAGGGCTTTCTTGCCATCGGCCAGAGTTTCAACTTCCAGAACGGTACCCAGCACCGGATCGGAAGCGCCAGCTTTGCCGAACACGCCAGTAGCAGCGGTGTTAACGGTGTCGCCTTCGACGTAAGTTACAGCGTCGTCGAACGCAGTGGTGCGAACGATATAGCCACTGAACAGTACGATACAGGTGTTTCCGCCACCTACTACTGCAGTGCCTTCGCCGGAAGCGATGCCGCCTGCAACACGCACGGATTTGTCATCGGCTGGGCCGCGGACAACGATACCCACACCATGGGCTTTACCAGCAGCGTTGACTTTCGCAACCTTGCCGCCAGCAACCGGAAGAACCAGGTCACCGTTAGTCAGGGTAGCGTCGTCGCTGCGGTAGTTCATGTGAAGCCCATTAGGACGTGGCCATCCTTTCAGGAACTCCGCACGGTATTCTAATTGAGGCAGTCTGCTCATTAAATCTTCTCCTGGTTAACTTATTGGGTCAAGAATGCTAGCAGCGGATCGGCTGCGGATGCACTCTGACGGGTTGCTTGCCCAAGATCCCATGGATCCTGATTGGCGCTAGCGATCTTGCTCAGTGTGTCTTCTGGTAAGGATTTTAATGCCTCCAGGTCTGATTCACTGAACTGGCCCTTAGATTTTAATACATCGATCTGCGGGCTTACGGAAGCGGCTTTCACGAACTCAGCAACTTTGTCTTCACTACTTTGTAGTTTAGCACCGAGTTCTTCGATTACAGTGGCAACTTTTTCAAGAATACCGGCCTGCTTTTCGAATTCCGCAGCGTGATCAAGCATTTCAGCCGCGTGAGCTGGAGTGTGTTGCACTTCCAGGTCATTCAGCACGGAACCGATCTGCTCTTCGCTCACGCCCTTATCTGCCAGTGATTTTAACGCAGCTTCTTTAACTAGCGAAAAATCATAGGCAGAGCGGAGAGTATTTGCCTTCTCACGAAGATCACCAGCTCGGTTACGAAACAGTTCTGTATTCATAGGTCCTCTCTGGTTAAATGCTACCGTTCTGCTTACGGTAATTATACACTGCAGCACGCCCTGCGGCGCCATCCAAGTGTTCATCGGCGACGTGAGTCACTCCGAGACCTACACCTGCAGCAGTTGTTCCTGCAACGATTTTAGTCGCAACCGGGTTGGTTCGTCCCTTAAGACGAGCGAAGGCCAGTGCACGACTGTATAAACCGGATGACTTTTGCATTCCACCAATCGAGGCACCGGTTGCTACCCCAGCAGCGCCGGCCGTAGCCATTGCCGTTCGAGGATTAGCCTTGATGGCTCCACCGACACGTTTCGCCAAGGCCGAGGAACGGGCAGTGTTACCTGTTCGGGTAACAAAGCCGCGAGCCCCGGAGATTCCTGAGCGAATGAAATCGGCAACTCCCGCTTGCTTCTTCAGCTGGTCGGTACGGCCAAGGTGGTACATGTCGACTTGAGCTGCAGCGGAACCGCTATAGCCACCTGCGACGTGTCCGGCAGCGAGGCCACCGCCGATTGCGAGAGGGGAAATGCTTTTAATTGGGCGATATGCTTTCTGAATAGCTTTACCTGCACGGGCTTTTTGCGTCTTGGCAAAAGCGAGAGCAGACTTAGCGGCATCCAGAGCGGATGATTCTTTTTGCATACACACCTCAGGGAAAGAGCCCTCCGAAGAGGGCATCAGGGATTACTCGCCAGCGATTGCTGCGTTAACAGCGGCAACAGCGTCTTCCAGGTTATAGCCTTCGGCTACCAGGTCGTTCACAGCAGCAGCTTTTTCCAGATCGGTGTATTCACCTTCTGGCAGTTCCTGAACGCAAGCCTGCTTAACCAGCTCGACGGCGTCAGCGAAGTCGATACCGTTGTCGATCAGGTGGTTTACCGCAGCAGCTTTTTCCAGGTCAGCTTGCATCATTACGGATGCTTCTTTAACCAGTTCAACTGCTTCTTCGAACGGTACGCCGTCAGAGATCAGAGCTGACAGGGTTTCAGACGCCTGCTTGTCCAGGTTTGAATCGATCGGAGCACGACCTTCGGTCTGGGCGCCACCTTCAGCAGCAACAACCTGTGCAGGATGTTCTGGAACGTGAGTCCCGCCGTTTGCACCAGCACGAGCCAGCAGGTCTTTCGCTACTTCGCTAACGGTTTTGCCCGCTACCGGAGTTGGTACGATCTTAGCGTCGTCCTGAGCCTTCATGGTTGCAGTTTCAGCGATGACGTTGTTTTCAGCTTGCTTCTGCAGGCCGTTCAGGCTAGCCAGGATGGAATCGGCGATTGCCAGGCCAGCCTGTTCGTGTGCACTCTTAGTCATGGTATTGTCTTCTCCAGCGTTGTTTGAGAGAGCCTGTTCCAGCTCGGTTGCTGCATCCACAGCGGATGCTTGTTTGGTCATCTGATCGGCTTCATCCTGTACGGTGATCTTCTCAATCAGGTTATCCAGTGATAATACACTCATTTTAATCTCCTGCAATGGCGTTTAATGGAATCTTCCATTAGTTTAACAGTAACACCCGCGGATTTCACGATTGCGGTGGACACTGGCATTTTAAGCCACGTGCTTTCTTTTTTGAGTTTACGCTCTACGAGGCCAGAAATCATCATTTTGGCGACTAAAGCGGACCCAGCAATCGTTAGCAAGGTGTTCAAGAGAGTCGAACTCTCGCCTGTTTCCTGAGGGATTTCCATCTTGGATGGTGGCAGTCTGCCAAGCTCCCAGTTGGTGTAACCTGAAGGAGCTCCAGGTGTACCGACGACGTACCGTGATGCACGCTTCTCTACCATGTCAGTACGATAGGACGAACCTTCGATGTATCTGACTAGTAGTTTAAGCAGCATTGGGGACGCGTCTTTCTCTTCGATCTCCGGAATATTCTCCAGGTCGATCGGGAGGCCTGCGGGACCGACGTGATCCGCAACCGCCATTGCCAGGTCACCCAGATGTGCCTTGCCCAGGTACTTCTTCGCGAAGAACTTGGACCAGAAGGCCATCGACGGGTTGATACCCAGTTCGGCAAAGGCGTTCAGAACCTCGACGAACGGATAGTCATGAATAACCTCAATGATCCCGTCATCCGGGTCCACGACGCTATCCAGAATTGCGTCTAACCGATCGTTTGCACCCACCACGTCACCGTCCACGTGCTTAATCAGGTCGGCCAGTTTCTCAACGGCTTCCTTCTTAATGCCAGCTTCAACGAGTTCCGGACGTTCCTGATACTCAACGCCGTCGGCCAAAGCGGCTTCGGCAGATGAGATCACACCCTGGTGGTTGGCGACTTTCTCCAGAACGGAAGACGTGATGTCTGCCGGACGGATAACGATCGAGATGTCAAAGAACTTCAGCGGACCGAGGTTCAGAGCCATCACTTTGCGGCCGTCAGGGAACAGTGTGTTGAGCTGCGTGGTTAAGTGCGTGCAGTACTCTTGACGAGTATGGGCTTTGTTACCACAGATGGAGCACACGTCAAACGGTGTATTACACGCCATGGAGGTCGCCGGGTATTGGCCTAGCTCTGTGATCTTATAGTACTCGTCTGCCGCGAGCGTCTTGCTAGCTTCAACGATGAGCTCAACACGATGCATGCGATGGTTGTAGTACGAGAAGATAACCTTGCCGATGGCCTTGGCCGGGTCCTTGTTAACGTGGTGGCGGAATAGGTGGGCAGGTGACGTCTCGAATGTCTTGTGCCATCGGATCAGCTGAGCCTCTGGGAAGTAGTCACCGTTTCTGTTCGAGCCGTAGTATTCGCCGGCACCCATAGCATTGATGTGCAGATAGAAAAACCCGTCACGGACTTTGATGTCCTTAACGAAGTCGTCAATCTCTGCAGCAGCAGCCTGTTTGGTTAGGCCGCCTGTTTCTTCAAACAGCAGTGTCACAGCACCGAGTTCAACGTGACCCGGGTGACGGCTGTCGAGTAGCTTATCCATATGGGTTCCTCTGTGGGCCCCTTTCGAGGCCCTGTTATATTACAGTGAGAAGTTACGTGCAGTCAAGGGAGTTCCAGTACTGCGGCGAGATTCCAGCTCAGCCAGCATCTTCACGGTCTGGATGTCGATGTTACCTTCCTGGCGGATGGCGTTCGACAGTACCTGGCCCAGGATGTTCGGGTCGGTAGACACGTTCGGTGCGGTCGAGTAGATTGAGTCAGCCAGTGACTTCACTCGTTCCTGGTCGGCGTGTTGCAGGACGGCGTTACGGGAAATCGCCATACGCAGAGCGGCTTCGAACTTCGAACGGTTCATCCCGCCAGCAATCATACGCACGGCGCCCAGACCCGCAGCGACGCCCAGGCCGCCCAGCAGAGGGATAGCTGTAGACGCGATCGCCTTCGGTGCTTCTTTGGCCAGAGACTGCATGAAAGACAGCTGTGGTTGTTCAGCAGCTGACTTCTCAAAGTTTTCCATCGTCAGATCGACGAAACGGTTCTGCTCTTCGCTCAGTTCGGTAACGCCAGCCTGCTTGCACAGACCTTCGACCAGGCCTTCACGCAGGCCTTTCAGTAATTCTTCATTCTGGTTCATGGTAACCTCTTAGTTATGTAAACTGCTCCAAACGTCGTTCTTCGGAGCGGAGGAACGTGAAATCTGAGCGACTTCAGGTCCTGCCATAGCGACTGTACCACCTAGTTTAACGCCCTTACCGACGCCAGCCATTCCAGGTTTAGCGCCACGCAGCACAGTTCCAGCAGCACGGATCACGGAGCCGATGAAGGCTTCTTTGTCCATCCCCGCCGGGCAGATCTCTTCGGCAATCTTCATCAGACGGGCCTCGAGGCTCTTGTGGTCAGCGGACGCTTGCTTAGCGAAGCCAAGCTGAGAAACCAGGGATTGCACGTTCAGGAGGTCTTCCGGACGATGCGGGACGGTGGCCGAAGCTTCCTTCACGTGACCGAACACTAAGTTGCAGAGCTCACCGTACTTCTGTGAGTCACCGGCGGTCAAGGCAGCGATCTTGCTCAGTGCGTCAGGGTCTTTCCCAACGGCAGCTGCTGTCTTCAACAGGCCTTCCACGATGTTCTGCTCTTCGATGTCCATTGCCTTCAGGCGGTCACGGCCGGAATAGAACTCACGCTCCAGGTGGATGCGGGCTTCTTCCGGTGACGGTTGCCACTCTACGGCGGACGCCACTTTCTCCATAGGCTCGGCTAAAAGAGAGAGCGGACTTGGCTTGCGGGCAGATGCAGTCTTCTCGATAGACGGTGGGGTCATGATCGCAGTGATCACGTCCTCGTAGCTCGCCAGCGGGAATTCTGCGGTCTTGTCCATTGAGGTGTGTGGCCCTGACAGGTATGCCAGTTGGTTCACGGTCTCAACGAGACGAGCCGTTTGTTCGGCATTGAGCTGATTCTCGCTCGCTACCTTAACGATCCCGTCGGTCAGGGGTACACCCCCGGTGCGGAAGGCTGCAACAACCCCCGCTCCGACGTTCTTAAGAAAATCTACTGACATATCCATCACTGTTTCTCCAGGTCGTCGATTGTAGGGAACTTGATGTCATCCCCCATGAATTGCTCCAGCGCGATGTTGATATCTGCCATAGCGGCATCGGAGTCGGTAACCCACGACTTGAGCAGGCGGGCGACTTCGACCGTTTGTTTGGTCCACTTCGCCGCTTCCTTCGACGCCTCCGAAGAGTTCCCGTTGAAGAATGCCTCTTTGCTCTTGTAGTAGCAGTCCGCGAAGATCGCCGTCAGTCCTTCGACCGGGGAGATTCTCACGTCATTACCGAAACGCCACTCGAGGAAACGAACGCCCTGGGTCAAAGCCCAGGACTTCATGTTTCGCTCAGAGCCGTCTTTCACGCTATCCAGATACGCAATGCGCTGCAACTTCGTAAAGTGTGCCACGTCAAAGTACAGAGACCGGTACATGTCCAGTAAGGCAACGTCCAGCTCCAAGAAGCGGGACACTACCTCGAGATCGTTCGTGGCCAGTAGGCTAGACTCCACGTACATTTTCTGGGTGCGGTCCTTGTAGAGAGCCGTGGCGGCAGCCACTAGCTCGGGGAATGCACCGTCGAGAAGCTGATCCACGAGCGGATCCTTCCCGTCAGTACCCCTTGCCAGGAGCTTGCCACGGTAATCTACGCTGTTAGACATTGGCAGCGATCTGTTCTAACTTCACGTAGGACTCACCCAGGTTGGAGTAAGCACTACGTAAGTTTGTCAGCATGTTACTCAGTGCCTCTGGGTCCAGTGATTCGGACAGTTTGTTTGAGTTAACACGGGCCAGGAACAGGGTACGGCCTAAGCGGTCGACAGCCTGTCCAATATCCGGGAGGTATTCGCTCACGGTACCGAACATATCAGGGTCGTTCAGCAGTTCAGAGATGATTGACGCTTCGATCACAGACTTGTCTTTGGTCTTAGCGGCCGCACGGACACGATCTTCCATTCCGAGGCTACGTTCACGGTTGTTACCGGAGATTTGACGCTCTGGTGCCAACTTCTGACCGTATTCCACGATCGGCGTAACCTGCGAAGCTTCAGCTGCTTCCTTCGACATGTGCATCTCAACTTTACGGTTCTCCTGTGCAGACTTCAGCAGTCGCTCAGAATCACCCGGCTGCAGTTTCAGTGTTTCCACCAGTACCTTCGCCGCTGGACCACGTCCGCCCACCGCACGACCATCGATCGCGAACTCACCGTTGTGGTAAGTCATCGTGTGGTACTCTGGCAGGACCATCATCGTACGGTGTTCGTGACGCACCATCGCAGAGGACAGTGAACGCTCGAATGAACCGCCGAATGCCGGAGAGAACCCGGTGTACACTTTGCACGAGGAGTTCAGGTAGATGTTCTTCGTGCCGTCTTCCAGTTGCTGAACGTGCATCAGACCATGCATGCCAGGGGTCACGACGATGTTCACACGGCCACCGTTCAGAAGGTTACCCTTCATGGTGATGGTGTCGCCGTCCATGATCGCCGGTCCACCGTTAGCACGGAACACGAAGTATCCGCAACCGTCGAAGAACACGAGGTGATCGTTCTGACCCTGCTCAACGAGAGCAAAGGCTTCGCCCGCATGGTATTCGTTCACGGCCAGCGTCTTGATGAAGTCATCGTACGGACGCTCTTGTTGGTGAATCACGATGCCCGGGTCGGTGAACGAGAACACGCCGGCTTCACCCAGAATCAGGATGCGTTTACCCTGGATATCCAGAGAAGACTGCGGCAGGACAGCGATCGGCACTTCATGCCCACCGATACCTTCAGCAGTGTACGCGTGACCCGGTTCGGCCGCTTGCAGAGTGGTGAAGTGGGAAGAACCATTGGACTCAACCACGACACGGGTCTGCTCGTGCTCACCGCGGATGTGATAGCCTTTCTCGAGGATGTCCTGGATGGCTTCGTTTGGCAGGCCGTCGCCGTCAAACAGCACGCGGGCAACCTTTTCCATGCTCTGGAAGCTCAGCTTCTCGTCAGACAGCAGGGATTCTTTCAGGGCCTGCACGTCCAGAAGGTCGTACAGCTCTGCCGTCTTCTCGATCACGTCAGCCAGGTCCTTACGGATTTCCGGATGAGCCATCGCAATCAGTTCACCCATACGGCCATCAGAGGCGTACATGAACTTACCGGTACGTGGCGGAACCACGAGGTCTTTCATGTCCGGGTTCTTCACGGCGCCCTGAGGGATACGTGCAGCCATACCCACGTTCGCGTTCTGAGAGGACTGGATCTGCTCCAGGGTCTTCTTGGTTAACGGGAAGAACGCCTTACGATCAGCCAAATAGATGGAATCGATCGGGAACGTCACGCCACCGCGTGAGATAACTGGGACGTAAAACAGGTTTCCACCGTTACGCATGATGAAGACGCCGACTTCAACCCCGTCTGAATCTTGCAGTTCAGAGGACATGTCCTTGAATGCGATTACGTACTTGCTCAGGCCGGGAGAGGCTGCGTTCAGCTTTTCCAGAGCCATTTGACTAAAATTCATAGTTCGGTTCTCCGTTAAATAAACAGTATTTTAACCATTCGTCATGGCGTCGAGCAATTCCTTAGTCAGGGAATCCTTCGTGTCCGCCGTGTGCTTCAGGTAGTCGTCGATCCCTTGACCGCGATCAAAGTGTCCGAGGAACTTCGGTTTGGTCGCTGCGTAACGCATCACACGGACCTTACGTTCATTCTCCGGCAGGTGAGCGTGAGACTTGTAGCGGATGCCTCGGCCGATTACCTGGTTGATCTTCTCGTTGTTGAAGTGCGGCTCCATACCTTGGAATGATCGGGTGCCCTGGAGGTCAAGCCCTTCTGAGCCCGCCGAGGAGAGGAGAATCGCCTTCACTTTACCACTATTGTAATCCTCAACCGCTTGCTTACGCTCCGCGTCGGTCGTCTCACCGGTGAACAGGACCGTCGGAATACCTTTCTCTTTCAGCTGGCGGTGTGTTTCTTCGAGGCCAGAACCCAGGTAGTTCGAGTAGATGATCCCCTTGTGATGTGGATTATCTCTCATCATGCCTTCAAAGTCACTGACGATTCGATCAATTTTTGTCGAGGACGGCTTTTTGGTCGTGAACCCGGCGTTCGTGTTACTGATCTGGCGGATCGCAGAGGAGAACGCGTTCAGGTTCTGGGCCTCTTTCTTATCCAGCGGCAGGTTCATACGGATCTTAAGTCGAAGCGGCAGCGGGATGGTCCCTTCAGCGTACTGGTACGCACGGAGCTGGTCCTTGGACATGTCCACGTGGATGAGCTCGTCGGTCCGGTCCGGGAAGTCTTCCTTCATCTCTTTGATCGCGTCGAAGCGGTCCATGTAGTCCTTACCGATACGGCGAAGCATGGCTTTGTTCTTCACCGAGAGCTTCTCACCCGGGGTCACCCCGAGGATTCGCATCAGCATACCCGGCTTGACGACCTTCTTGTCGATGAACGCGTCGTCGAACTTGCCCGGGTCTTCCGGCATGACGTTCCGTCCGGCGGTCGTGTTGATCACCTTCGAGATGTCCGAGCGGTGGTTATAGATCGGCGTACCGGTCAGTAACAGTCGCTGCTTGGCGGACTGGGCAATCTCACGGACGGCGGCGGAGCGGAGCCCCGGGTTACGCAGACGGTGAGCCTCATCCATGACCATGAAGTCGTACCCTTGGTCACGGTACTTCTCTTTACGCTTCGTGGCACCCTCATAGGTGTCCACGTCGATACGCTTACGGAGCTCTGGATCGATGCCGTGCTTGTCCATCTCCTTAGCCAGGTTGTTACGCAGTGGCGCAGGGACGACGAACAGGGCACGGCCCTCCTTTGACTTCGAGAGGGCCTGCTTAGCGGCATCCAGACTGGTTAGCGTTTTCCCCGAACCCATGGAGTGTGCAGCGAGGACCGATTGGCCCCCGCCGACTTTGTTACTCACACGGGACTGATGATCACGTAACTTGGATTCAGCCATTAGTATTTCCCGTCTTTACCGTTACCGAAGTCACCGCCCAGGATGTAAGGGGTGATCGGGTCAGTGCTGGTTGCGGCAGATTCCATGCCGGTCGCCGCCGCTTCACGCAGGGTTTGGCCGATGCGTTTGAAGGCTAAGCGAGAAATCCAGTTCTGGTCGTTCAGTTTCACCGTCTTGATACCCGGAACGATCGGATCAACGATCAGACCTGAGTTCGACGTGTGGACTTCCGAGATGCCGTGCTTGTTCAGGTACTGAATGTGCTGGTGATCCAGGATTTGGCCAGGCATCAGCTCGAGGACTGGGCGAGCCAGCTTCTTACCGGCAGCACGCTCAAGCGGCAGCACTTCAGTATCCTTCTGCAGTTCGTGCTGGATGTGATTGATATCCAGAACCTGCCCTGGGAGATACCCGGTGTCGCCAGAGTCCTTCACCTTCACGTACTTGATCATGTTCTTCGCCACGAGGTCGAAGTGACGTGGGTCCATGCCACCGCCGTAGATTTCCGACAGCTTGTTCGACATGTAACGACGTCCAGCACCGATACCGCGGAGGTTCACCAGCTCACGTGGATTAACCATACCGGTAGACAGTGGCTGACCGATCTTGACCTTGTGGCCCTCACCGACGATCACGTCCTGAGAGTTCGGAATGAAGAATTCCTTCCCAGAGATGTGCACCTTGGTATCACCCAGTGTCGTTGTCTCAACGTGAGAGACGGTACCGTTCACGTCAGAGATGATCGCCTTGTCAGGGAACTTCTCCTGGTTCGTCAGTAAGTTAGACGTCTGGTCGAACGGGTTCACAGACTTACCGGCCTTCGCATCGTGCTTGGTACCGAGGATCATCTGGGTCAGAACTTCGGACGCAGACTGTGCGGCGATGACACCCACGTTCTCTCCGATTTCCGGCAGCTTACCGCGGGAATCCAGACCGTAACACTTCTGGCATACGCCTTCTTTGGCCTGGCACGTCAGGGTGTTGCGGACCTTGACCTGCTTCACACCGTCATGTTTAAGGTCTGCGAAGTAACGCTCATCGATGAGACGATCAGTACCCGCCTCGTAGTGGAAGATGATACGTTTCTTCTCGGACATCGGCTCTACGACACCGTTGTGGGTATGGCAGTCCGGAACCGTCACGACCTCGTGATAGAGGTTTGGCGTGATGGATTTGAACATGTCACCTGGCTTCGAAGTCGAGAGCTGGGCGGATACCGTGTTACCACGACCCCAGTAGGACATCGCTAAGTGCTCCGCTGGCGTCAGGCCTTCTGCGAACGAGTGAGTGATCGCTAAAGGAATTGGTGTACCGTCGATTCGCTTAGACTGCAGCGGGGATGACGTCGCCTGTTGGAGCTGGTTCGGGTTACCACGGGCACCGGTCTGAGCCATCAGAGCCGCGGTAGACTTTTGGCCCACCATGTAGTTCAGGTTCTGCTTGGTCAGGATCTTCCCGTAACGGTCTGCGAGGCCGGCCAGTTGCTCACGGCGTTCACGTTCTGACAGGTCAGGATGATCGTTGACGTGGTTCACCGCCGTCTCGTACTCGCCCAGGAGTGCTTGACGTTCTTCAGAATCGTTGTAGTAGTCAGACAGTGGCGTTGAGTAGCCGTGTTCAGTCGCTGTGTTGAAGAAGAGATGGGATAGATCTGAGATCGTATCCGCGGCTTTCTCACCACCGTGCGTGATCACACTCGACATCAAGTCCTTGACACCATTTTTGTCTAGCAGCTTCGACGCATCGAAGTGCTTTTGTACTTCTTCAGGAAGCTTGCTCTTAATGAGTAGCGCTCCGGGAGTGATAATTTGAGTCATCATGTCACCTTTTCGTTGATCAACTAGTCGTATTTTAGGGTATAAGGATAGTGTAAACAACAGGAGCAATTATGAAAGGCATTACGCATCGTTACACCTTCCGTGTCTGGGAGTTCAATCATCCCGAACCTGGATACATCGATCCGGCACACGTGCGGATGCAAGCGTTCTACCAAGATACTTACCTCTGGGGCGTCCGGATAAAACGTCGAGTGCTGTTCAAAGAGCAGGTTCCTAACTTCGCCTGGATTCAACAGGGGTGCTGTGGTTGGTGTGACTGGAAGTCTGCGTGTCCGCCGGACATCTGGCTCCTCTGCACCGGTAAAGTCAAGGCGTGAAATCTGGTATAAGTAAAGTATAGAAACGAAGGGGTTTGCCCTCGTAAACGGAGAAATATTATGGCTGCAACAATCGCTACGTCGTTAAAGGTGATTAAGCTTCAGGACCACCCTATCAAGCTGGCTCAGTTTGACGGGACCACGTGGGTAGCTCTTAAATCGCTGACCAGCTTCTTGAATCTCGACTATGAGAAACAAGTCCGGACCCTGGCCGGTAACACGTCACTGTCTGCCCTTGGCAGTCCGACGATTGCCCCGCAGGCGAAGATGTTGGTTGACCCTGACGGGGTGCACGACATGTGGGTACCTATGGGGGACGTTTCCCTGTGGGCATCGAAGTTGATCATGGAGGATATGACGAAGCTTGACCGTCAGAACCTCTGCACGCAACTTCTGCCTGGCCTGATGGCTAAGGCTTTCTAAGAGGGGTAACCCTCTTTTTCGCCTCCCGTTACATCAAAAGTTACACAGAAACCCAGTCGTGGTGCGGGTTTCAGAGGATTCAAACGTTGTAACCTTTCAAACGTCACCCTAAGACATCTATAGGTAGAGTCCTACTATATATATTACGAATGTCTTTTTTAAAAAATAAATAATATATGGACTCCCTATATCTCTATAGGGGTGTGTTCAGGCCGGTTTGAACGGTTACAACGTTTGTCCCAGCCTGAACACCTGTCATATCAAGCGTTCTGCTCGTACGACTGTTCTCGACGATCGGCGTAGTAACCTGCCATGTTCCCTGCAGCGTTACCGATACGTGACATTAAGTAGGCCGAACCCAGTGCCCCGCCGACGGCGAGTAACGGGTTGGTTTCACCCTTCATGATGATCCGGGTGGCGAGTGGGACAACGGACGCGATCCCCAGGGCGGACCCGAGGTTCGAGTACTGCGACTGCCGTTTACTCATGATGTTCACGTGCGTCAAGGCTTCCGGAAGTACACCCGCTCGGTCGGCGACATCAATCCCGCCGTCGATGGCAGCGTCACCGGCTCGACCCGCGGCATAACCCCCTGCTATGCTTCCCAGGAGCGCCCCTACGAGGCGTGCGTAAGGGTTCCCTTGGGCTACTAGCGCCCCGACCCGAGAACCCGCCACAGCGCCTCCTGCGGCTCCTGCGGTACGCACGGCGTCCTTAGCGACGTATGCGATATCATCCACCGGTCGTGTCCAGAGGGCTTGTTTGTACATCGGATCCTTACGCAGGATCTGACGGACGCGGGCCTTCAGGTACGACAGGGCGAGCTTGTGCGGGCGAGGGTCTGTCATCGCCTTGAGCACGACTTTCGATTCCGGCGCCCGATAGGTTTCAACGGCTACGGGAACCGGGGTTGCGATGTCATTTGGCATTCTTACCTCTCAATTTCAGAGCACGACGGTACATGCCCTTTCCTGCCAGTCGGGTACCTTTGAAGAGACTACGCAGTGCGATGAACCCACCGATCGTAGCCCCGAGCTTGATCCCCTTGTCTAGATAGTCTAAATGATCGTTCATAGTGTCCTCCATTCAGTGTTTATTTTAGGGTATAAGAAAAGAGTACACAACACAGTTACTTTTGGAGATAAACATGCAGACAGGATCCGTACTGACTCTGAACTTTTACTCAAACCCGATTGACGTGATGATCGGTGATGACCAAACGATCTACCTCAACTGGAAGCACTACTGCGACATGATCAGTAATGACCCTGAGATCGCCCCGCACAACATCACCCGCGGTGAATTCGATGTGGATTACGTTGCGTTTTCCTACGTCGTGCTCCACGCGGACAATCTCGTCTACGGTCACCCGGATCCGCTCTTCGCCAATCTTGTCCGCGATGAGTTCCCGGGCTACATCATTAAGGAATTAGGCCTGATTCGGGAGATGATTCCGATGATTGACCTGCCTTACCACATGTACGACGCTGGCATCTTCCAGCACAACGGCAAACTGTTCGTCCTGGTCGATAAACTCAAACGCTTCACCAACCAGATCGAACCTCATATCCCGCTCGACGTCCCGCGGTTCCCGATCATGATCAAGGTGCAAATGCCTCGCACGGGGTTTGTCGCCTTCGGTGAACGCCCTAAGAAGGACGAGATGGCCTACCCGACGTGGATGGTTGAAGCTAACTCTCTGGCGTATATCGTGGAGTCATCTTACCGCAACCATCCGCCCTTTCAGGTCATGACGAATTGTATGGAGCATGCGATAAAAGTTAACAAGGGCTTTGACATCGAATCCCTTGGCCCTGCCCAGCGCTTCGACTCTCCGGGCATCGTCGGCACGCATCGCTGTGAGCTCGATCCGGAACAGGTCCAGGCAGTTCAAGCCCGGGATGCTATGATGAAGTCTAGTCGTTGGGAAGAGCCTAAGAACCTCTCTGGGTTGCTGTTTAACGAAGAGCCGATGACCTGGGCGGGCTCCGGGCTGACGCTCAAGTCCGAGTTGTAAAATCAGGGCGGAGGTATCGCCCATGCTAGTCACACTGTACATCAATGGACTCGCCGTTGATACGCTGAGAGACAACAGGATTATCTACGTCGATATCGTGAAACTCTGGAAAACGCTGAAGATTCGGGAATACCGTCAACCTCTTCCGGCTAACCTGGAGCTCATCACGAACGATTCGGATAAAGCCTACACCATCGGGAACTACTGTACGGTTGACGAGACGATGACAGCACTGAACGCTGTCCCGCCGGAAGCCTACGAGCAGCCAGCCCTGGGTGAAGTCATGAAGCGGGGACTCGTAGAAGTCCTGGACCGTTACTGGTCCGCTCAACCCGAGTTCTCACCTGTTTAAGGCCCTGCGGGGCCTTTTCTATTGGAGTTGGCATGAGAGCTGTGAAAGAAGGTAAGCAAGGCCAGAACGTGATGTCATATCATGGACTGGAATTCGTTAAGGACATTGGCCGTCCGTACATCGTTATCTCTTCAATTCGGAATACTGCCGCAGTCTCAGGCCCTGAGATCAAGGCTGCAGTAAAAACCCTAAGAGTCAGGCAGCATCGGCTGCTAGTTCAAAGGGGAACTCGGGAATTCCATGCAAATTGTATTCGACTGAAAGATCTCGCTGCCGTGGATCAACAACTCGGTGGGAAAATTACGGGAATAGTCGAAGATCTCCTCAATGAGTATAGGAACTATCTATGAACTTCTTTGGTAAAAACATTGATGTGACAAACATTGACGGACACTTCTATGTGAAACTCAATGGCGTACTTCCCACGGACGTGATCACTGAGCATTCGTACTCAGTTGGCTTTCCGTTAGACAATGTCCTCCCGCTCCTCGGCTTACTTAAGGATACCGGTTGGGATGGGCTCTACAAGAGAGAATTGGTTAAGCACGTCGTCTACGACCGCGTGATGCTCCATCAGGACATGACCATTCCGACGATCGTTGATGTCGATCTCGGTAAACGCATGCGAGTGTCCGCGTACGAAGAGGATGATGAGATCTGGGTGTGTGCCGTTCAAATCGAGCAACTCTCGGTGGGGATCCACTACGACCTCCGGGTTGCCGAGAACTTAAGACCTTCGCAGATCAATTATATCCACGTTCCGTTCCGGCCACGTCTTGTCTGGCAGAACGATCGGGAGATGGTGGTGTATTTCATCCCGCTGTCCCATGTGGATCAGTACTTCAAGAACCTGAGGACCGACTTCAACGCGAATTACGTTGACCCGCACATCGGGCGGCTTCAGGACAAAATCGAATCGACTATCAAGGGGATGTCAAAGTGGATGTAACACTGTTTGAAGAAGATGACAAGGGCAACCTCGTTGCTACTGCGGGTGATGTAACGGTCACGGTCGGTGTTCACAAGGACACCGTAATGATTGAGCAGGAAGGGGACAATGATGAACCTGACTTGATCATGATGTCTAATCCCGAACAGGTACAGGCAGTGATCGACAGACTTCAGGATTTCCTGAACCTGCCGCAGTAAGAAAAACCCCAGGTCTCCCTGGGGTTTCTTTTTAGCCGATCTTAATCGGAGTGTTCGCGTCGATCTCGCCGGCATGCAGGGCTGCGAGTGCCTCCGCTTCCGTCTTGAACTCATGAACCTTCTTCTCCATGTCCGGCTTGGTCAGGTGCACAGAGCCGAGGATGGCTTCGTGGCCTGGGGCGAACATCGGCGTACCGTAACCGCGACGGGCGTCGTGCAGGTGGTTGCTCGGCATTAACTTCTCACGAGCTTCCTTCACGGCTTCCGGAGTCATCGGCAGATACATCGACAAGGCGTCACCGTCGTAGTCCGCAGCGTAGCCTGGCAGGTGCAGGATGTTCAGACCGATGGTCTTCCCGTCCGTCGGGATTGGCTTCATCGCCATGACGTTGGTACGCATCAGCGTAGGAGCACGGTTCAGCAGTACTGGTACGGTGTCAACCATGTGGTTGAACGAAGCCATGGCTGCGTCGTTACGCTCTTCGTACGCCTTTTTAGCGTCGGCGAGGTCGTAGCCCTTCTGGGACAGGTCGCGGATGATGTGCATCTTGTACATCTCCCACAGCTGATCCTTCGGAATCTTCGCCTCGTTGAAGCCTACGTCCGGCGCCGCGTAGATGGTACCACGACCGGAGAAGTCCTGTTTCTTCGACAGCAACTTACTCTGGAAGTAACCGTTCTTCGGCCCTTCGTTACCTTCGATCTGCTCCATCAGACCCTTGATACCTTTCTGCTTCGCTTGGAAGTCGATCGGTTCACCAGAGGCCATGATCGCCTTCGCACCGTTGTACAGGTCACGACGCAGATCGACCATCCCTTCCATGTCCGGAGACAGCATGTCCATGCCGATCTCTTCGTCCAGACGCTTCAGACGGCCGTTCACCAGCATGTGGTGTTTGTACAGCTCGTTCACGTCAGCGTAAGACAGACGGCTACCCGAGATGGAGTACGGACGCATCACCGGTGGGATAACCGGCATGTGGTTCAGGATGTACGCCTTCGATGGATCGCTGAAGCCTTGCTTGTCTAGACCCGCCAGGTACTTCATACGCTTCACCATCTTGTCACGCTTGGCGACAGACTTCTCGGTACCCACGGCTTCACGCAGATGAGCCAGCTCTTCCTGGACGTTGATGCTGCCCAGCATCTCCTTCATCGCGTGCCCGCCGACCAGTGTCTCACCCGCCTCGGAAGCTTCCTTACCGAGCACACCAGAGGTGTTGATGCGTTTGATGATCTTGTCGTTGTCGTGCGTGTCGACCAGGTTGAAGTGACCGGCACCGACCTTCTGCACGCCGTACTTACCGCTGACCACGTGGTTGAACTCGTCTTTGTTCAGCCCAAGCAGGTGTTTCACCGGGTCTTCCATTACTGGGTTGACGATCGGTTCCATCAGCTTGTAGTGAGACCAGTTCTTCCCTTCCGGACCGCCGGTGATGTTCATATCGAACAGACCACCTTTAACCGGTGCCACGTTACGGGCCAGGATCATGTCGGGCTTCTGGATTTCCCCAGCAGACTGAGACAGTACCTCGCGGTCGGTCATCGGGCCGGCAACCAGATTACCGTTACGCTCAGAGACGGAAATCCCTGAACCCTTCAGGTAATCGAAGAACTTACGGGTCGCGAACGTCGTCTTCGGCTGCGGCAGTGGCAGGCCACGCATGAACTTGTCCCAGTAGTCGTGAGTGTCAGCGTGGTCGCCGCCCTCAGACTTCACGGTACCGATCTCTTTCAGGTTCGCACGGGCGTTCGAGCCGAGCAGGCCCAGGAACTCCATGTAACCCACAGACTTCGCACCATCGTCACCACCCTTGGTAGGCTGGGCGTTGTTGTCGTAGCCGCCGACTGAACGGGCTGAGTAGTTCGCATCCGTCGTCTTGTTCAGCTTCAGGATGTACTGCGGACCGGTCATGACCTTCTCGCCGTACACGTGGCCGGTCTTCGGATCGTACACCTTATCGGTGTCAGACAGACCATGCTCGTGCAGCTCGTCCTGCAGGTGCTTAACGATCGCCTTGCCGTCGCCGTGTTCGTAGACCTTGGTCTTGTACGGCTTGCCCGTCTTCTGAGCAATCTTACCGGCCGCGGCTTCGAAGACCTGACCCAGGTTGATACGGGAGGTTACGGACGCCGGGTTCAGAATCATGTCGAGCGGCTTACCGTTCGCATGCGGCATCTCGTCGTCTTCCAGAATCAGGGAGACAACACCCTTGTTACCGTGCAGACCTGTTACCTTGTCACCGGTCTCGAGCTTACGCTCAGAGCGGATCATGATGCGGACTTTCTTACCGTCGGTAGAACAGTCGGTTACCACACCTGGCTCTTCGTGATCCCAGATCTCAGCGGCTGAACGATATGGGTTAACCAGGGTCTTGTGCAGACGGCCCAGAACCATGTCGGTTTCAGTCAGCTGGCGTTGCTCGAGGACCGCGTAGACCGGGTCACCGTAGTGCAGCGTTACGCCTGGCTTAGCGAAGCCGCGAGAGTCGAGCTTATTCAGCTGCTCTGCAGTGAACTTGCCACCGAAGGACGCCTTGTACTTCGACAGGTCAGAGACCGTCTCTTTACTGACGTTGTACTCTACCTTATAGGCGTGGTTCGAAGTCAGCTTCTCGGTCGCTGAACGAGATACAACGATACCATCTTCATGGTTGAAGCCTTTGAACGGCATGTAGGCCGTCTCGAGGTTCTTACCGATGGCGAAGTCGCCGTGCTTCGTGTAGTTGTTGTCAGACAGAACCTGACCGGCAACGACGTTGTCCCCTGCATGCAGGTTGTGCGGTTCGTCGTCGTGGAAGCCCTTCATGTTGAACGGGAGGTTCTTCACGAAGTCTACACGGTGTTCTTTACCGTCTTCACCCTTGATGTGCACCGAAGTGGCATCGGCTTTGGTGACGGTACCTGTGACCGGGGCGACCGTCGAAACGATCTGGCCGATCTGCTTCACGAAGGTGTGACCGGCGTCAGTCACAGTCTGCACGAGTGGTGCTTCACGGTGAACGAGCGACAGTGCCTGAGGAATCGCCTTACCGGCCATGGTCAGACGACCTGGGTGGTTGGTGTTCAGGAACGGCACGAGGTTAGTCGTGATCGTGTACATGTCGGTACCGGACGGAATCCAGTACTCCACCTCTGAGCGAGGGATAGATTTGAACTCACCGTTGACCTGAGCCTGGACCTGCGGCTTGCCGTTCTTGCGGCCATCCGGGAAACCAATCTTCTTGGTCATCAGTTCGTTCGCTGACAGATAAACCGTCTTGCCGGTCTTGGCGTCGATCGCACGGGCGTACATTCCGCCTTCCTTGTCACGGCGGGCAGAAATGGTGAAACGCTGGTCCAGACCGGCAGAGGATGACTCTGGCGTACGGGACGGGTCGATGATCCCCAGGTTCGATGGGTGCACGTTACGTGACTCCATGGTCGCCTGACGTTCAGAGGACATCCCGCCTTCACCTTGAGCGATCAACGTTACCTTACCGACGTTCTCGATGGACTCGATCGGGTTAGTTTCGTCCGGGGTTGATGACAGCTGAGAGCCGATCACGAAATCCGTGTAGATCTTGTTGAAAGGCTTGGCCGGCAGAACGTCACGCAGCGACGGAGCGTCGTCCTTCAGTTTGCTCAAGTTGAACTTGATGCGGTCGAAGGCTTTGCCTACGGTCTGGTGCTGCTTGTTCTCTTCGAAGCGACGGCCGATGAAGTCCGGCAGGTTCTGAACACGCTTGAACTGCAGGGAGTCACGGTTGTCTTCAGGACGCTTCTTCGAGTACACGGCAACGATGTTCTTCATCGCACGCAGCAGGGTTTCCGGCTCGATACCGCCGAAGGATTTACCCAGAGTGACTTCCGTCGTCTGCTTGTCCAGAGTCATTTCACCCAGACGGTGCTTCAGGGCAGCCCCCATCTCTTCCGGAGAAACAGACTTGGTCTGCTCACGACGGTCAACGAGACGACGGTACAGCTGGCTCAGCGCCAGGTCTTCTTTCCCTTGAGCAAGCTTCTTGTTCGCCTGCCATACTTCGGCCGGCACGAATTGCTGCACGTCGGCGTCAGACAGGCCAAAGCCCTTGGTCATCAACGGAGCGATAGGGATGTGCAGGTTCTTCCCGTTGATCTTCGAGAAGTAGATCTCCATCGATTTGGAGTCCAGGCCGAGAGAGAACGTCGCACCCTTACCGGTGTTGATGTTGGTCTCGAGCTCACCGTTCCCGGTCTTACGGGTATACACGCCCGGACGCAGCTGCATCAGGTTGGCTACGGAGTAGTTGTTCCCTTTGTACAGCAGCGTGTGCTTGTTGGTTACGTGGAAGGTATCCGCCAGGGCGAAGTTCTGGACACGGTCAAGCAGTTTCCCCGTCGCACGGTCGTGCAGGAGTAACGTACCCCGGATAGGGTACGTCAGGGAGCGAGACTGCAGGATAGCGTCCTTCTCATCGGCCGTGGTGTATTCCTTCTTGTCGACGTGCGGGTCCACCACGGTAAGGGTGTACTTGCCCGTCTCAATCGGGAATTGCTTAGTGATCCCTTCCATCATCGCACGATCAGTGGCATCGTTGATGTCACGAGGCGACGAGAAGATAGGGGTCAGTTCACTGGCTGACTTAGGCATTCAAACGTCTCTCCATATAAATTACCACGCAGGTGTAAACGCCGGTTACGTTCGAGATGGTGTCCTTGCGGTCCATCACGATGATTTCCCCTGTATTGCTGCGGGTTAACAGCGATTCCAATGCCAGTGTGTCATCATCACCTTCGGCAGAGGGTGCACCGATGGTGAAGTGCCCCACACGGTACACAAACAGTGCGGGGTCGAACTGGACGTCTTCTAACGCCGGGGACATCCCCGGCATTGAATTACCCTTGTTGCTGGGCTCCAGCGGATTCTGAGCCATTTGCTCCTCCTGGTTGTTCTTGTTCGTTGCTACCCGGGTTCGGCATATCGTTCAGCATACGCATCACTGTCTGATACATCGTCGGGTCGTCGTTCTGAAGTTTGAACAGGATATCACGTTGCTGTTCTGGTGTCTGTGCAGCCAGAACTTTTTTCGCGATATTGTACGCTTCTTTACGGGAATCTTCGTATCCGGAAGAGTCCTTCTCGGACTGCAGGCCTTTCGACTTAGCGTGCATTGCACGTTCAAGCTTGAAGTCGATGTCGATTTGCTTCTCAGCCATGGAGATCTGATCGTCGCCCATCTTATCGAGCTCTTCGTCGTAGTCCATACCGTACGCTTCGAGCAGTGTAGACGCAGAGATGACTTTCTCTTTCCACATGTCGAGCATTGCGGCTTTCAGGGCTTCGTTATCCGTAAGTTTAAACGGCACGAGGTCCACTTCGGTGATCTCGATCGACAGATACTGTGCGATCTTTTCCATGACCCAGTTGATCAATTCACGCAGCTGACCAACATAGTTGTTCATGGTGTTCTCGAGCAGACGCAGGCCCACGGTTGATGACGTCCAGTTCGTGGTACCGGACAGCAGCTCGCGGGATACGCCCATCGACATCAGCTGTTGCTCTTCCGCGTACTGCAGCTCCTGGTTCACGAGCAGTGAACGGCCCTGGCCTCCGATCTGCTGGTACCCGATTGGGGTCGGAGCGATCAGGATGTGGTTCGGATCGTTCTTCATGTGACGCATCGTCTTCTTCATGTGCTTCGCGAAGCCACGCAGAGACATCTGGGCAATAGGGTCACCGCTTGCAGAGTTCTGCTGAGGGAACAGGACACGCAGTGGCACCATGTGCTCGGCCGCCACGGCTTCGTTCGCCTTACGTAGCATCTGCTGGTAGAACACCAGACCGTAGTGGGAAATCAGCGGAGGAATGCCCAGACCGTCAACCATGTTACCCATGGAGATAGACTTCATGTGGTAGATGTTTGAGGAGTCGAACATGTAGTCCTTGCCGTAACGCACCGCGTCTACCATAGACCACGGCACAGTGGCCAGGAACAGTGGGTCGCCGTCCATGATCTTCCGCTTCACTTCACCAGGGATCGTGTAGTAGAACTCAGACTCACCGGTCACCGGGTTGTGGTTCATTGAAACGTGCTCAGGCTTCCACTTGATCAGGTTGATACGGCTGATGTCACGGGACTTGGTGTCCACAACTTTGTACTGCACAGAGTTCATGCATGCTGGGCACTCGCCCTGGAAGACCCACTTCTTGAAGACGGCCGCATTCGTACGCATCGCTGAACGCACTTCGAAAGAAGACTTACAGTTCGGGCAGTGCAGGTGACGGTCAATCGGGAAGTAGATTGACGTGTACACGTTCCCGAGCGTGTAGTAATCGAAGCCGGTATCGGACATACGCTCTTTCAGGCGGATGCTCTTGAAGATACGCTTGTACGTCTCGATGGTTTGCTCGTTGTTCGACTCGATCGTGAACTCAGTGATCGGGTAAGATGACAGTTTGCGGATCACCTCAGTCGTTGTCGGCGCCTGAGTCGTGATGTAGCGAGACCACTTGATGATATCGTGGAAGCTTCGCGGGACAAACTGGTTGGCCTGCGTGAAGAATGGGCTTGGCAGCTGACCGACTTCGTAGCTGTCCGCCATTCCGCTCGGCGTCGGGTTTAATCCAAACATTGACATGTGGTTTTCCTCATTAATTAGACTACCCGGATTTTAGCGGATTCAACGATGGAAAGCCAGGATGGTATAAGGAAGGTGTAACCAAACAGGAGAATTTTATGAAATTACTTAATGGCCTGCAGCAGAGTTCCGTATCGATGACCACCATCCTGGCCGCCGGCGCTACCGTCATGGTCGTTGCCTTGGCTATCACCGTCCGTGACCATCAGGACCGCATCGAAGATCTGGAGAAACGCTTGGCACTCGCAGGCGCTCCTGAAGTGGAGAAAGAAGAATGAGCATCCTGAACGCCCTGAAACAGAATGAAACCCGAACGCTGGCCACTGTTGCGATCACCGTCGCGGCGGCCGCGGCTGTCGGCTGTACGGTCATGGCTGTGCGTCAAGACCGCCTGAACCGTCGCATGAATGATCTCGAGAAGTTGGCGAACCTGAATGCAGACGTAACCCTGAACCTGACGCACGTCGTGGGAAAGCTCTCAAGCACCACCGCTGAGAATCCAATAACGTAACGGCAGACTGGTATAAGAGTTGTGTACACAGAATAAGGAATCGATTATGAATACCTCGAAGTTCATCCGCTTTGCCCGCACTGCAGCCGCAGTTGCACTGACCGCAGCAGCTATCAACCAGATTGCTCTGGAAGTCAAACGTCGCAGTAAAGAGAAGGTTGTAACGGAAGTCCAATAACAGAAAGGGATTCCGGTATAAGCTATGTGTAGTAAGAACAATCAATCCATTCTATCCAAGGATCTAATCATGACCACTAAAAACGAAACCGCAAAAACCACCATCACTCTGGAAACTCTGGCAGAAATGATGGAGACCATGAAAGCCAACTTCGATCACTCACACGCTGAGATCGTGGCCGGTCAGGAAAAGACTGCACTGAACCTGCAGAACATCGATGGCCGTATCACTAAGCTGGAAGGCGTACAGCCGAAGTTGGATACCGAAGCGAAACTGGAAGCCGCTGTTGAAGCTGTTAAACCGGGTCTGCTGGGTGGCCTGAAACAAGCGTCTACCACTAAGAAAGTGGTTGTTGCAACCGTTACTACTGCAGCCGTAGCTGGCGTCGCATACGGTGGCTACAAAGGTTACCAGTACATGCAAGAGCGTAAAGCTCAGGATCTGCCACTGCTGGCAGTAGAAGCTGTACCGTCGGTATCCCCGGCCAAGCAAGACGCAATCCGCCAGAGCATCGGCAGCAAGTAATTAACCTGAGGGGTCAATAGCTAAGGCCCCTTAACCTTAAAACGAATTGGTAAGGATCGAATCATGGAAAAGCAAGAAGAGAAGAAAGTGAACCTGCTGGGCAAACTGAAGCAGTCTGACCAGGGCGTAAAATTGGCTGTAGCAGTTGGTGTTGGCGTTGCAGCTGGCGTAACCGCTACTCTGGCTGTACAGGCGTACGGCAAAAAGCGTGAGAACGACGCTCTGCGTCTGCAAGCTCCAACTCCTGTGGAATCCCAGCCACAACGTAACGTTACTATACTGCGACTGCCAGCAATGGGTCAGCAGTAAGTGAGTCCCCTTCGGGGGACTATCCCAAAGGCTTCGGCCTTTTTTACATTAGGGTTAAGCATGGATATCAAGACAATCATCAAAGACGCACGCGATCCGAACTCGAAGGACAATACCTTCCGTCTACTCTGGGCGAAGTATCAGCATACGGCGGCTCACATCCGGGACAGAAACATCCTGTGTGTACCGATGAAAACGCTGGAAGCGAACATGAATCTCTTAGCTGCGGGGTTGAAGACACTGCGGGAATGCTCTCCGACGGAGAGAGAAAGAGCCGCACTCGAAGTGATGGATCTCGTCCAACGCTCCGAGGCGACTATGGATCAGCTACTTAAACTGTGATGTTTCCGTAGGTGAAGACGCGAGTCTGCACAACGGTTACCTCTGAGTCGTAGTCCAGCTCCCCACCCAGGATAACTTGATGTAGAGCGGCATCGATCGAGAAGTTCGTCTGGTGCACACCGGTCACGTACACGTCCAGTGAGTCCTTACCGTAGGACAGGTCGATGTCCGGGAAGCCCGTCAGGTTCACGATCTTCGAGCCCTTCGGCACGGTCTGTGACGCACGGTACTTACGGAAGCGGGCGTTTTCCAGCTTGGTCTTAGACTGACCGGTAACGAGGTCTGAGATGTTCGACTGGTCAATCCAGTGGATCGCCGTGATGTCGTTCTTCGTCAGGGACGTCTGTCCGAACTTGATGATGAAGCTGAAGCACGCGGTGTTCCCGGTGTCAGGATACATGATCGGTTCGGCGTTGGTGCTGGTGTACTCACCGCTCGACTTGATGGAGAAACGAGCCACCTTCGTCAGAGAATCCACGCCCGGGACGATAGACTGAGCCGTCGCCTCTTCCATGTAAGCCTGAACCAGGTACTTGATGCTCTTCCCTGCAGTGCCCGGCGCCGCCAGGTTGACCAGGTTAGTCGGAGCATCGTGAACCGCCATTGTCGGCACGCGGAAGTACGGGTTGTCGATGTCAAACGGGATTGTCTGAACGAGGTATCCGAACAGGATATTCAGGTTCAGCCCGCCTGGGAAGTACAGGTTGCCTACGAAGGCCTGATCGGTAGAGAACTGAATCCCGATTGAAGCCGCCGCCAGCGAACCACGGTTGAATGCACCCTTGGTAATATCTAGCTGATCTGCTAGAATAGCGATGTTGTCGCTAATGTCCTTTAATGGACGGTTATCGACGTCAACGTAGTAAGGGTCGAGGTTCGTGTAGTAACGGACCTGCTTTAATTTCGATTGAGTTGTGGCCATGTTGTCCTCTCATAGGTGATACACATAGTTTAATAGGTGGAGCATGCAACTAGCTTTTACTCCGGACAGGAGGAACGTTCTGTTCGTCCCCGAGACGACGGCTGAGGATACCATCCTTACAGCCTTCCCCGCACTGTATAAGGTACGCGGCGAGCGCTTTGCCCCGGCGTTCCCTAGTATTTTACAGAACATCGTCACGCGTTTGAAGAAGAAGATCAAGACGATCACGACCAAAGAGAAGGACATCGTTGATCTCCTGAAGCGGGAGCCGACGCTTCTCCCTATCCCGTCAGCCTTTAAGTATTTCACCACTCCGCTCGAGCATCAAGAGCTCGCCCTCCGATTTCTCTATACGCGAGGCGGCGGCGGTCTACTGCTGGACCCAGGCCTGGGGAAAACGAAGGTCGTCCTCGATTACATCGCACTAATGGGCTTTGAGAAGTCACTGATCGTGTGTCCAGTGGCCCTGCGTGACGTGTGGATCGATGAGGTTCAGACGCACCGTCCGGACAAGACGATTCACGTCATGGAGTCCACTAACTGGGACTCGCTCATGGTCTCTGCCAAGCAGCGTGCGAAGAAATGGGAAGAGGCTCTTGAGCGTGCAGCCGAGGGTTCTGACGGGTGGAAGAAAGCCCGCTCGAACTTGATGACTGCTGAACGTGAGATCAAGAAGATCCCGGCGTTGAAGCAGAAAGACTTGGACGCAGCCGCAGCGGCGGACATCATCGTGATTAACTATAACAAGGCCACGATCAATAAGGACCTGGCGTCTCACCAGATTGCCACCGGTGTCGACTTCCTGACGAAGCACTTCAAGATCGACTTCGTGGCCCTGGATGAAGCCCTGATCAAGGCTCACGACACGGCCCGTACCCGTGACCTCCTGAAGCTTGCGTCGGTGGTGCCGTACCGTGTTATCATGTCCGGAACGCTCATCAACAACACCGCCCTCGATGCCTTCGCCCCGATTCGCTTCCTCCAGCCGGCGCTGACCGGAATGGCGTACGGGAAGTTCGACCAGCACTACGGCATCAAGATCAAGCCGCGGGGCAAGACCTTCTCGGTGACGATCGGCGTGTCCAAGGCGAACATGCAGGAGATCCGTGAGATTCTCGAGGCGTGTTCGATCGTCATGCGTAAGGAAGACTGGCTGAAGCTTCCGGATAAGCACTTCCACGAGGTCCGCTTCGAACTCTCCGAGATTCAGAAAGCCATGTACTCCGGGCTCGTCTCAAACTACGCCTACGCTCTGCCTTCCGGTGAAGTGGTGCAGGTCGACAACGGTCTGGGGCTGCTCTCGAAGGTCCAGCAGATCGCCAACGGCTTCCTTTACTATAAGGAACAGTCGCAGGATCCGCTGGATATCCTGTTCGGGGCCGAAAAAGAGGACTCGCCCCGCCAGACCTTCTTCTTCGAGGAACAACCGAAGCTGAATGCTCTGGGCGACCTGATGGACGGACCGATTAAAGGCCGCAAGTTCATCCTCTGGTATAACTGCCAGGCTGAACACGAACTCGTCACCAAGTTCCTTGATAGCCGTAGAATCAAGCACGTCTCTGTCCGCGGCGGTACCAAGAACACCGGTGCCATCGTCCGACAGTTCAACACCGACCCGTCGATCTCTGTGATGATCTGCCAAGCCAAGGCGGTGAACTATGGTATCACGGTGCTCGGCCGCGACCCGGAGCAGCTTGAAAGCATCGATGAGGTGCTGCCGGAATTCTCCACCCGCGTCTACACACACGTCTTCTACTCACTGAACTACTCGCTCGAGGTCTTCCTTCAGCAGCAGGACCGTTCTCACCGTATCGGTCAGACCCATGACGTCGACTACTTCATCCTCTTGGGTGAATGTGCGGCCGAAACCCAGGTCTACGAAGCGATGCAGGCGAAGATGGTCATTCGTGAGTCCGTACTCGTGGACTTTTCGAAAAGGCTCAAACCACTGGTATAAGAAAAACGTGTGGATACACAATAGAGGTTGGTAATGCTTAAGGATTTCTTCCCGTTCCCGACCATCAGAGAAACACAAGACCGAGTCCTGACGGCGATGGATCCTATCATCGCTCGTCATCGGCACGTGATCGTGGAGATGCCCGTAGGCTCGGGGAAATCAGGTACAGGATTGGCGTTCGCCCGTCACGGCGGTTCGTCCTTTCTGCTGACTCCCCGGAAAGCTTTACAGGATCAATACTTTGATGACTTCTCGGAACACGTAGTAACACTCAAAGGCCGCTCGGCCTACCCCTGCGTCGACCCCAGTCGCTGGCATAACGCATTACCAGTGCGTCAAATCCATGATGAAGTCCTCGAAGGTAACATATCACCCCGTTTCCTGACCGGAGCGCTGTGTTCTAACGGCCGTTGCACCAACTCAACGGAAGAAGATGGACGCCGCAACTATCGGGAAATGTGTGAACGCCTCGCTGGCATTCCGTGTCCGTACCAAACGGCGGTGGAAACTGCTCTCGAGGCGGATCATGTGGTGTGTAACTTGCACTCCTTCATCTTCCAGACGACGTACGCCGGACGTTTCGAACCGCGTGCCCGTATGGTTGTCGATGAATGTCACGACATGGCAGGTATCATCCGTGATACGCTCGCCAAGACCGTGTTCTTCAAAGGCATCCAACTGGAAGAGTTACCTGAGATGCGTCGATGGGATATACCAGCGTGGCAGCGTTACTTCCGCCACCCTGCGAACCAACCCGTTGGCCGGTTTACCCGTGAGTTCAGAGACTATCTGAATGATCTGGAAGACCTAATCGAAGGTTTACCGGAGGCAATTTACGGAGCGTTTGCAGTCGATATCGAGAACAAAGACACTGGGACTTCCTTCAAGTTCCGTCAACTCGATATCTCCCGACAGGCACGGTCTATGATCTTTGATCATGGTGACCGTGTGCTACTTATGTCGGGCACGATCTTCAGTAAGAATCTCTTTTGCTATGAAAATGGTCTGGACCCTGCGGAGACAGCCTTCCTTCGTGTCAATTCGACATTCCCTGTAGAGAACCGTTTGGTCATCCTCGACCAGCGGCCCGTGAACCTCAGTGCTGCAAACTGGGATAGCAACTTCGGACACCTGATTGATCGAATCCGGCGTGTCCTTAACCAGCACGACAGTGAAAAGGGGTTAATCCACGCACCGTCCTACGTGAAGGCAGCACAGATTGCCGAAGCGATTGGTGGGCGTGCGGTAACGCACTCCTCGGAAGATTTCTTGCCTACGCTTAATGGCTTCTTCCGCACCCGTGACAACTCGGTGTTCGTCTCTCCGATTTGCCAGCAGGGCACTGACTTCAAGAACGACCGTGCACGTTTCCAGATCGTCACTACCGTCCCGTACTTAAACGTCGGCGACAACGTGGTAGCGAAGATGATGGAGAGGAGTCCGGCATGGTACGACTTGAAAACCTTAGTGATATTCGCCCAGATGTTGGGGCGACCAGTTAGATCCGAAACGGACCACGGGGTGACTTATCTGATGGATAATCGCTTCCCTGGATTCTTAAACCGTACACGCCAATGGATACCACATTGGTTAATGGACTCCTTTAGGGGATTTTGATGAATATTTGGAATTGGGGTTATTTCCCGAACGGAGATGAAGATGAAGATTCACGTGAGAGAGTGTCAGCTGGAAATCGTTCCGGAGAGCGGGGCCGAGAGAAAGGATATCGAGAAGAAAGCGAACCTTGCTATGCGTAAGTTCGACGTTTCTTCCCGTGTAGCCCGCATCCTGGCAGCTGCTGCAATCTGTACTGAGCTTCGCGACGACATCTCAGTGGACTTGAAGCACGTCCATTACCAGGATAGGTCGTTCTCGATATACCCCAAAGGGTTGGATGGCGCCTCGTACCCAGAAGTAACCGTCTGCCCGTAACCGTCTTCCATCGTATCACGCAGTAATTCTAAGCTCTTACTCAGGGAGCGCTTAACGTACGCCTGATTGTACTTAGGATCGGCCAGTGACTTAACGATCTCCGCCGGCTTCATTTCGACCCCGTCGATGATGCCGTAGGCGAGCTTAACGATTTGGTTGTCCGGGTAGGGCAATGCGTCAATAGCCGTAAGAAGGCTATTATTTTCCAGTTCGTCCACCAACTGATCAATCGGGTGGACAATCGGCATGTCGGTATCCTTCATGTTGTCCAGATAGAAGGTGATGTACTGGGTCTTACTCAGTTCCCGCAGATCCTTGACGGACGCATTGGGGAACTCTTCACGGAGTTCAGCCAGCGTTGGCACCGAGTCTCGCTCCTCTACGAAGCGTTTGATCTTGGTCGCTAATTGTTGTTTCTGAGCCGGCAGCGCCACTAAACGCCAGCGGGACATCTCTTTGAGTTGACGCTGCATTACCCACCATCCGGCGTATGTCAGTAAGCGTACGCCCGACTGGGGATCGAATTTGTCCAGACCAGCTAGAAGACCCTCGTTGCCAGCAGCGATCAGGTCTTCGAACTGTTCGACGTTGCCGCGGGAGTATTTCTTGGCACGCTTGAACACATACCGCAGGTTTGAGCAGATGAGAATATCACGAGCCCGTGCTTTAGCCGCCTTCGTTGATGTAGCAGAGAAGTAGACCTGCAGGTGTGCGTCTTCCTGTTCCTTCGTCAGAATCGGATAGCGCTCGCAGATTTCCTCGTAGTATTTTGTCAATCCCATTGTGTTCTCCTGGTTAGTCGAGGTATAGTACCGTCCGTAGCCCGATAAGTCAATTGAGGACACCATGATCAAGATCGACGTACTGAAGAAATCCAACGGACTGGTCACCCTCGTGATCCAGACCAACAACCCCACTCAGGACAAAGACAAACTGGACCTGATCGGGGCTGCCATCATGTCTACCGGCCAGAAACGCGGTGGGTTCAAATCCGAATCTCAGCTCGAAGTATCCGTGCTGGATTCCACAATCGCCTAACGGAGGGTATAACTATGATGGAGAAATCATCCCACATTTATTTATCCCCAAAGGACCTTGCTGAGTACAAAGAAGGTCGAGTGTCTCAACGAATTCAGGACACTTGGGGCTTGACTTACGGTGAGCTTTCAGCGATAATTGAAGCTCACGAATACACTTCTACAGAGGAAATCTAAATGTCAGCACTCGAACAACTCGCAGCTCTTGAACAACGCGTTATTATCGGCCCAGCACGTGGCGAATGGTTCCACCTGGCAGAGCCAGACACCAAATTCAAAGCAGAAGGTGAGTACAAAGTTACTCTGCGTCCAACCGCTGAGTACATGGCTCCGTTCTTCGACCAGATGAAACGTATTGCCGAGGCTGCCCTGCCTCTGTATCAGGAAATCGAAGACGAAGAAGCTAAGAAGAAAGGTAAGAAAGCCAAGCAGGTTAAGCTTTCTGACACCCAGCCGTGGCTGGACTGCGAAATGGAAGACGGTACTGTTACCGTTAAGCTGAAGACCGCAGCGACCTTCCTGAGCAAGAAAACCGGTGCCGTTGAAGAGAAAAACGTCCCAGTCGTTGACTCCTTCGGTAAGTACCTGGCCAAAGAGCAGATCGTTGCCCTGAAGATCGGTAACGGTACTGAACTGCGTGCGGTAGTGACCATCCGTCCTTACCACATGGTGACCAGCGGTGTTGGCATCAGCCTGCGTCTGGAGAAAGTCCAGATCGTTAAGCTGGTACAGTACGGCGGTAACGGCATGGACAACGAGTTCGGTGAGTTTGCAGGCGGCGAGTTCGCTGCTCCTGAAGCTCCAACCGAACAGCGTGACGGTGAGTTCACCGGTCAGTCCGAAGAAACAAACTACACCGTATAAGGTGTAGCACGAGGGCCCTTCGGGGCCCTTTTCTTTTAGGCCTGGAAAGGCTACAATGAGGCCTACCCAGGAGAAACCATGACCCAGCAAGAAGAACTCGAAGCAGCACTCGAACGCGTACCGCTAGTGACCGATCTGTCGACGACAGGTTTCGGCGCTTGGTCAGTCTCGAAGTTGAAGACGCTCGAGAAGTGCCCGCTCCAATTTTTCCTTCAGTACTGCGTTAAGCTCGGGATCGTCGGGGATGAGAATCCAGACGACGTCCTGAACCGTAACGCCGGTACCGCTCTGCACCGAATCCTTGAGCTGATGTTCGAAGGGCACACCTTCGCCGAAGCCGAAGAGATCGGGCGTGCAGAGAACATCGACGCGGTGACCCCTGAGCGTTGGGCCTTCGTGGAGAAACACTATGACAACGTCAAGGCCTTCCGCCGTCGTATGGGCGTATTTGAAGAGAACCATCCGATCGATTACATCGAGCCGGAGCTTAAGCTCGCCATCACGCGTGACTACAAGCCCACCGGATTCTTCGCTGACGATGCGTACTTCCGAGGTGTTATTGACCTTCCGATCCAACTTCTCAATGGTGACGCCGTGGTTATTGACCACAAGCGTGGGGGATCTCCGGCCTACGGCCTGAAGTATCACCAGGCTCAACTCTCAACATATCACCTTCTGTATCACTTCGGACACAAACAGGTTCGAGGCATGCAGTCAGGTATTCACTTCATGGAAGCCGGTGCGGTCGTCATGGGGAAATACACCAAGGGTGAGCACATTGAGCGGTTAATGCCAGCATGGCTTGACGAGAAGATCGAAACTGCGGTGAAAACCGTGACGGACGCTGAAGCGTTCTTCCCAGTGAAGGGCACGGCGTGCACGTACTGTAACTTCAAACCTCTTTGCCGAGCCGGCAAACGGAACACGTGTGGTGACCTGGAGCCAATCCGCCAGGCAGCCATTAAGCTGTTCTAAAAGAAAAACCCCGGTCTCCCGGGGTTCTTTTTTAGCTGGAAGGCGCCTCAAAGGCCGTCTTCGAATTGTACTTCCATCCGATCCACGCTCCGGAATCGCCCAGAGGTTGGAGGGTTTGGCCCTCCGGTAGATGGAGCTCTGCAGCCCCATCGTAAAGGATCACGTTAATGACCGTACCGTTCTCGATTACTGCATAGTTCTCAACCATTATGCGTACTCCCAAATGATGATCACACCTGCACTACCGTTACCTCCTGAGAAGGTCGTGGTGTTACCGTTCTGACCCATCGCCCCGCCACCGCCGGCACCGTACGAGTTGGTTGAGGCGTTAGTACCACCTCCGGAGTTCGTCGTAGTACCCTTACCGCCTGCACCGAACGGAGACCATGCCCCCATTCCGCCACGAGCGTAAGCCCCGTACAGAACCCCGTTATTACCGTGTTCGCCATCCAAGCGGGTGAGCATCGTCATGGTTGTCGGAGGTGAAGCGCCCGGTACGACCAGACCACCGTTGATACCCGGAGGGGTTTCTGAATAGGCCGTCGTTGTGTTTCCAATGGTAACACTCTGCCCTGCACTACCACCCTGAGCAGTTACGTAACCTGTGATTGCACTGGCCCCACCTGCACTACCACCAGAGCCTGCCGCTCCGACCACGCAAGTAAGACCTAGCGTTCCCGGTACGTCAATCATGACACGGGCATATGCACCGGCTCCACCACCCTGACCTGCCGATACCCCTGAAGCGGAACCGGAAGCAATACCACCTGCACCACCGCCACCGACGACTTCAGCGATGACCTTTTTGGTTAGAGCTAAGGTAGTTAACGTCGTAGATGCTGTCAGCACTGTCACTCTCAGCAGACCTGATGCCGCCGCTGCCGGAGGTGGGAAGTGCTCTGAGTACAGCTTGTAGTCAGTTCCGCCAATCTCGACGTACGGATCTTCTGAAGAGTACAGGAACAGACGAGCTGAACCAGAACCCACTTCCATGGCACCGGTTGGCGTCATGTTCAGGATATCCTTCCAGCCACCGCCCGGGGTCACTTCCCCACGGATTGCCACGTTGTTCGCCATGACGATAGGGGAATCAACCAGACCCGTTGAGTTCTTCTTGATGTAATCCGCCAGATCTGCAGAAACGATCAGCTTGGTCCACGCACCGGTGTTACGACGGTAGTACAGACCACCTTCGGTCGGCATCGCGATCATCGAAGAGGTGTAGACCGGGTTGTCTGGATCGGTAGCATCAACCTTCGAGATAACGAACACGTCACCCGAGGTCGAGCCCGCCGGAGCATCTGTCACGGCCGTCGCAGCGCCCTGCTCATCGGTACCCGGTTGGTAACGGAAGAAGCCAGAGCCTACCGCACCTTCAGCCAGAGTTCCCGCATCCACGATCTGAGGGTTCTTCGCGATACCGGAAATGTTGTCCACTTCCAGGAACGCAGTCAGCATCTGGTCGATCTCAGCCTTCGAGTAACCGCTGCCGCCAGTGGCGATAGTGATTTCCGTACCGGTCATTGGCGTGCCGTTGATCTTGAACGTACGCGGAACCAGCGAGGACACATCGATGTCACCCACGCCCAGCGTGATGTTGTTGCTCAGAGGCTTACCGTTCACGGTACGGGTTACTGGCACACGGTCAGCTACCGCTGCGTCGATCGCCGATTGGTCCAGGGCACCGACGTCCGCTGCCGTCAGAGCGATGTTGTTGTTCAACGCCTTGCCGTTCACGGTACGGGTTTGCGGAACGAGTCCGGCCACCGCGGTATCGATCGCTGACTGGTCCACTGCACCGACGTCCGCTGCGGAGATCGTGATGTTTGAAGACAGTGCCTTACCGTTTACGGTACGGGTGTTCGGCACACGGGCATTCACGAGGTTATCGATCTGGCCAGACGTGTACGTTCCGAGGTCACCCGGAGACAGGATGATGTCCTTGTCCAGCAGGTATCCGTTGACACGCACAGGGTTGTAACCGCCGGCCACGATCGCAGCAATCTTCGCGTCAATCTCGGTACGAGAGTACGTGTTCAGATCTGCCGGGGTGAACGTTAAGTCCTTATCCAGCGGTTTGTTGTTGATCGTACGACCTTCCGGAACACGCGTCTCGAGAAGCTCAGCGGTATCATCAGCGGTATCTTTCGCTGTGTTCGCTGTCTGCTCGACGGCCGTCAGGTCTTCTTTCAGGGTCACGTCCGGGCGGATTACGCCACCGGAACCGACTTGCGTTAAGTTGCTCAATGTTCTCTCCAAAATGTCCATTTCTTCGCCTGGGACACCGCGGCGATACATCAGGTAAACCCCGAGACCACGCAGGATTTCCCCGGACCAGAAGCCAAAGAACATACTGTTGTTCTTCGTGTTGTTCTCGTTGCCAGTACGAATCGCTGGAGACCAGGAACCGTTCATGACGCCGACGTCACCGATGTAGTAGTTGTCGTTCAGCTCTTTGACAGCCTTCTCGATGATCCAATCGAGCTTCGCGATCGGTGAACCACAGAGTGCGGCAAAGGACAGACCTGCTAACCACAGACCGGTCATGTGTCCGGTGAAGTCATCCGGAACCGGTGTCGGGAGCTCTTCGCTCGGGAAGTCAGTCGGGAACTGACCGTACTGCTGTACGTAGCCAATCAGCCACGTTACCCAGTTCTCCACGTACAGAATGAGTTTAGTCGGAACGGTTTTCCCGATCAGGACCATCTCATGCCAAGCACGGGCAGCGGACGCGAACGCACGCGGCTGGTAGCCGGCCCACGGGTGACCATCACCCCAGTGGTAGAACGTGAAGGTGTCAGCGGTACCGTACTTAATGTTGTCCCAACGGTTCCACACGTACGCTGCGGCGCCTGGGCCGAGCACACCGAACTTCTGGAAGTACGCTTGCTGCGAATCATACATGAAGTTAATCATGTTGTTAAGACGCTCGTCTTCCTTCTCGTGGACGTAGATGAACGGGTGCTGGTAGCCAGGGTACGGCAGACCACGCCATCCGTCGAACTCCACGATCCCTTCCGTTGCGTTGTTCGAGAACGGGATAACACCCGGGGTGTACGCTAACGGGTTGTAGTTCGGGTTGATCATGTCGCAATCGCCCAGACGCATGGTGAACTCAGCCTCACCCTTTACGGTGATGTTGAAAGTGTTCGTCCACGCGTGGTGACCGGCGAAGGTCGGCGGAATGTCGTTCACGCAGTACCAAGAGAAGTCTGCGGTCGCGTCACCCAGCATGTCCACGACTTCGATGTTCATCTGATCAACGGCAACCAGTTTCGGGTTCAGAGGGCGTTCACGGCCGTTCTCATCCGCTTGGTAGTCGTTCAGACGCAAGTCCTTCGGATCCAGTACCGCGTGGTCCCAGATACGTGAAGGGGGTAGCGTCCAGTGCCAACGCCAGTTATCGGCATCGGTAACCACGATGATCCATTCGTGCTTGTCATCGGTACGGTAGACGATCTCGGAAGGGATCACCGCTTCGGCTTCAGTCAGCCAGAACCCGATGATTACGCCGTCGTCGTCGGACGTCACGGTCGACGTACACGTCTGAGCCGAGCGGGTGTCGTACACGTTGTCTTCGAACTGGAACTTATGTGTTACATTGCCCCAATCTGACATCACGCGATTATCGGCGATAATGAAGTCGCCCTGCGGATTATTCGCCAGGGACATCGACGTCATCGGTATCGTATACGATGCGATAGAGCCGTCTGCCGGGGTGTCCGGGAGGTTGATCTTCCATCCGGTCGTTTCCGTACCGGTCTTCGAATCCGCCAGTTCCATCATGACGGTGACCGTCAGTGGCTTACCGTTGATGTCGACACCGCCCACGTTGATGTGGATTTCGGCCGCGTCATCGATCTCATAGGCAACAGACTGCTGTTCCATCGTGTGCTGTGCGGCACGGTCGATGTGAGCAACGATGTAACCCTGAGCGTCACGGGAGTACGTCACCACACGGGTTGACGGGTAGCCGTAGTCGTAAGAAATACCGTCGGTCCACGGCGTCTGGTCGTACGTACTCTGACGGAAGAACTTGTCGTAGGCATCGATGTTCGAGTAATCGAGGCACATCTTCCAGGACGCACGCCAGGCGTTGTAGTAACGCTTCTCTTTGGTGATGTCCCACAGCTGATACGCTGCGTCACAGAACCACAGTTCGGCGTCGGCGGCGTTACCCAGGTTACCCAACTTCGTGACCGGTACGCGGAGCGGACGGTTGTGCCACGCTTCGTTACGCCCAATCAGGTACCCGCCGTGCTCTACCGGTTGGCAGTTCGCATAGCAAAGCTTGTGCACGCCGTTAACGGTCGTGTCTTTCAGCTGAACGGTACCCTTCGGCAGTGTTGCCACCGCTTCGAGGATGTTCCCGTCCCAGTCGACCTTACGGCCCAGGTAGTCAACCACCCAGTCCACGTCCCACTTGGTTCCCTTAGTGTTCCAATCAGTGGAACCGTCAGGCAGAACCGCACGGACGTCCGCAACGATCGTGTTCCATGCTAAAGCCCCGTCGAAGGCGAAGGTGGCTTTATCCAGGTATTCACCCCAGTTAGGGGCGCCGGTTGGAATCCGTGTACGACCGTTGGTCCACGTCATCGGTGAGCCCAGGAAGCCGGAGTGCGTCGGGGAATCGAAGTCGATTGGCCAGTTGGCCAGCATCGGCTCCTTACCGTTGATGATCCAGTTACACAGCCAACGGGAATTCTCAGGGTCGTCCGGGATCGGTTGGCCCTGATAGAAGTGTGTCACGTAGGCGTCGAACATGGCGATCGCACGGTCTAACCAGTACTGCTCCTTCGTCCCGCGGTACATATAGAGGTAGCCGAGGATCTGAAGGGACTGGCCTTCCGTGGTGGCGTCACCGTTAGGCTGACCTTCCATCTGGGAGATAGACTTCAGGTGACGGTTGTTCGCCAGGACGTTCTGCGGGTTGAAGACGTAGTGGTCTTGCGACGCATCGTTGGTTTGACCGGTGTTCTTTAAAAGGAACCGCTCATGGCCAATCGCCAGGTTTACTACGTCCTGTACAGTCGGTAGCAAATTAGGCATTGAACCACCCCGCTCCGTAAGAGGCAATCCACTTCACGCCATCGAGGGTGAAGAGAGTGATCTCATCGGCATATCCCACGTCGTAAGCAAGCTTCGGTGTACGGAAGAACGCGAACTGAATGTTCGTCGCCCATTGAACCTTACGACCTTGTGCAGTTTGCTTAAGGATCAGGGAGATCTTCGTCCCCGGATCGGAGTTAGCGACAGCGATGGTGGTCAGTGGCTCTGAAAGGGGTAGCACGAAAACATCACCCTGCAGAGGATTCACAGTGTAGTTGTTTCCGACGCTTGCTTCAGTCTTAATCGTTAATTTCATAGAGCTCCACCGATAGTTGAAGCCCGCCGAAGCGGGCAGTATTACGCGATCCCGATATCTCTCCAGGCTCCGTTCTGGAAGACCTGGATCGGTCGAGAGTACATCCAACGGAATTCGTCGTTGTTACCTGACTTAGACCAGATGTAGAAGCCGGTCACCACGTTCACGCCCGGGGCACGGTACACGAAGGTTTCGTGGCCGAGAGCTGAACGCTCGATTGACACTTCTGGGCCGAGACGTAACGAGATCGTCTGGGCTTGAATTTTAGCATCAATTTCAGCTGCCGTATAGGTCCCGACGGAGTGAGCATCGATGTTGATGTCACCGGTCAAGGTCATCCCGTTCACGCGACGAGAGGTCGGTACACGGGTGTTGATCAGTGAGTCCACCTGGGCCGTCGTATAGGCACCAACCAGGGCTGCCGTGATGCTGATGTTCGAAGACAGGGCCAGGCCGTTAACCGTACGGGTTGAAGGCACACGGGTGTTGGCGTTGTCGTTCGCAGACTTCACGGAGTTCGGCGTCGCCGCCGTCGTGGTTGACGTAGAGGACACGCTGTCCGTTAACTGCACGATACCCTGCTGAGACGTTGACGCAATCGGCAGGTCGCCCAGTTCGATCTTCTTACGCCATCCCGTGAAGGAACCTGCAGAAATTGCTGCAGTGTACATACGCCCTTCAGCGGTCACCATGGTCAGCCCACGGTAGTTCGTCGCTTCGTGAGAGGTACAGATGATCTCTGCCCAGGAGAACGGTACGTCAGTCGGGATGCCGGTATAGCCGTAACCCGTTGACCCGTCCAGGTGGTAGAAGCCGCACGACTTGTTGTTGAAGTACGACGCCAGGTTCGAGTTGTTCGGAATACGAATAGAGATCGAGCCGATACCGTACGTATCCAGAAGGTTCTGAGTACGCAGTGAGGTCATCGCTCGGGTGTTCTCCGTCTTCGTGATCGCTTCGGCTGCCGTTGCAATTTCAATGAAACCCTTCTGGATCTCTGTCGCGTACGGGTGGTTAATGCTGGCCTCGTGAGCTTCGATCGCCGTATCAATCCAGTTGTGAACGTCGTCCGGACGGGCAAAGGTGATCCAACCACGGAACACGTCACCGTACACTTCAGCGATCCACAGGTTGTTACCGTGAGAAGATGCAACGATCGCACGGTTGCCCGGGATGCCGCCGTTGATCACGGTGTAGTAAACCATGTCCTTGATCGGACCACCGGTTGTGCCGGACAGGGCGGCGTTATCGTAATACCACCCACCGGTGCAACGACCGAGGAATTTCTGCAGGTTGACCCCGTTAGGGACCTTTACGGCCTGACCGCCGACACCGTACTGATCGAGAAGGTTCTGAGCTTCATCGATCGTCAGGATCTCGGGATGTTTCACCCCGCCGCGGTCGACCACTGTTAATTGGTTCATGAGTTTCTCCTGTAATAGCCGTTATTTTACGAGAACGCGACGGTTTGTGCGGTGCCATCTTGAAGGATAGCTTGCAGCGGGGCGAACACACCGAGCCAACCGAGAGTGGCATCGTAGCGGACGTCAACGAGGACGTTCCCCGAGCCGATTTCTGTGGTACCCATCGGTTTCTCGACAGCCGTGCCTAGCCGCATTGCCACAGTCGGCGTGGCCGGTGTGGAGAACTTAGCACGGATGGTCGCTGCATCGTAAATGTTAAAGTCCGCCGGGGTGAACGTGATGTTCGCCGTCAGCGGTTTGTTGTTGATCTTCCAGGAAGGGTTCGCTTTCGTCTGGGCCAAGAGTTTCTTGATGATCCAGATCGACGGTGCACCTTGCTGGGAGCGGGAGTCGGCAAAGGACTCGACGTTAGAGATGCCTGAGATGCCGGCTGCGGCGTCTACTTGCACGACGTCATCGACGTTCTCCCAGGGCACCTTCTCATCGATACCCATTTTGTTGGCCAGCTGGGCCATGAGCTCGTCCACCTTCGCGTCCTTAACCGGAATGTCGTAACGCATTTGCTGTACGTCATCAGCGGTCAGGAACTTCGGATCGACGGCACCTTCAGTAACGATAGTAATCATGCTGTTCTCCGGATGTCAGTCCACACCAGTGTACCATCCTCTTGGCGAATCTGGAACTGCAGCGGACGAGACCAGACTGGCTGGCCTGGGCCACCGAAGGACGTGATGTAGTTTGAGGACGGTACGGCGTTCAGAGCGGACTGGACCGGCGGGCCGAAACGTACCGCTTTCACCTTCGCACCCTTTGCCGCCATGGCATCCACTTCAGCCTTCGTGAAGGTCCACAGATCGTCAGCGACCATCGTGATATCACCCTTCAGGGCAATCCCGTTGATGCAACGTTCCTGCGGCACAAAGCCCCAGCCATCAGAGTTCGCCGTACGCAGGGACGCGAGCGTCGCACCGCGGGTCTTGTCCGTTGACGGCGTGTTCGAAAGGGTCACGACCCCGGCCTGGGTCAAGGAGGCAGCGGGTTTACCGATGATGTTACCCCACTTGATGTGACCGCCTTTATCCGAGAGCAGTGGGACGCCAAGCTCCACACCGTTGATCGCCACCTGAACGGCATCCAGTCGGGTGTAATACCCACCGATGTCCGCCTTCAGGGCTAGCGGACGTGGGTTCTTCATCCCACCTAAGTCTACGAGAGTTTTCATTGTAATTTCCACACTCCATCCACGAGGACCTTGAACTGTTTGTACTCAGCCGTGATCGAGGTCTGAGTCAGAGCAGTAATGCGTCCGATTGGTTTAGTCCGCCCGCCGGCACCGTTAGCGGAGGTCTTGGTCGTCTGAACGTAGGCGTAGTCCGTTCCGGGGAGCTCCTTAGGCAGGCGATGGGCTTCCATCAGAGCGAGAATCTGTTCGCCGGTCAGCGAGCCTACTTCTTCACCATTGATCCAGATGTCCTTACGGAGATCTTTCCCCTGAATCGTACGCTGGGCCGGGAGCGCTCCGGTGAAATACGCTGCAACCTGACGGACCGCATCCGGCGTCGCCGCAAGAAGGTGATCTGCATCGGTCGCCGCACCGGTCGGCTCTCCGTACTTCAACAGGCCAGGGATCGGTTTGGCGCCCCAAGGTTGACCCTTAGCGGGGTTTTGAGCGTAGGGAACGGTCACACCGGCCCACGGCCAAGACGTTTGTTCGTACAGTTTGTTGTTGTAAGTTTGAAGTAAAAGGCTTACCTTATGCTCCAGATCGGAAATATCAGCATCCATCACCGGAAGTTCGCCCGTCTTGACGAGGCCAGGTGAGATGAACATATTCCCGGAGATAACAGTCAAATCACTCATTTTGATCTCCTAAATCCACATATCGGTATTTTAAGGTATAAGATTTTTGAGAACCCGACAACATTTCGAGGTTATATGATTAACATTACCGAGCAGCTTAAGTATTTGTCCACCCTCGCTCCGAAGCACTTGGAGCTCTACGCAGACGGCGCCTGTAAGGGCAATCCCGGCCCCGGTGGCTGGGGCGTTCACTTCCACGAATTTGACTACCCCGGGCTGTGTGCCGGTGAGTTAATGACGACCAACAACATCCAGGAGATGCTGGCCATGCTGGCGGCCCTGAAAGTCGTTGAGCACTTGGGGTGTACCGCGAACATCTACACTGACTCCAACCTCGTGTACAAAGGCTTAGGCGAATGGCTGCCCGGCTGGAAGGCTACGAATTTCAAGACTGTAAAGAAAAACCGCGAACTGTGGCAGCAATTGATCCCGCTTTATGATAAACTGGCTTCTCGAATCAGTATCCATAAAGTCAAGGGCCACTCGGGCAATCCGGGTAATGAAGCTGCAGACGCATTAGCAAACAAGGGCGTAAAAGAATGTTTAATGAAATCAAAGAACGCGTAAGCATTACCGACGCGTACGAAAAGTATTGCCCGGAGGTACCTCTCCGGGAACGCAGTGCCACCGATTTCGTCCCGGACGATGACCAGTGCCCCTGGCACGGTGGCAGCGGTTCCTTCCACATTGTTTTTGATGAGAAAAACCCCGCGGCCGGTTTCGCTAAGTGTTTCTCTTCTGCGTGTATCCACGAAGAGAGCCCTGCGGACGTCATTGAGTTCGTACGCCGTACGCTGAACTTAGAGTCTGCCAAAGAGGCGGCCCTGCGGATTAACGCAGACTTCAAACTCGGTCTGGCCTTCGAGGTGAGCGTTCTCCAGAAGATTTACTGGGAAGCCCTTGAGTATTACGTCAACGGGATGCTGACGACCAAGCTCTATGAGATTCTCGGGCGTAAGACACCGCTCGATTACCAGAAGCAAGACCGCGGTCACCGTGAAGATGCTCTGATGCACTTCCGCGTGGGTTGGTCTGACGGTAAGCTCCACGAGCACCTGAAGATGAAGGACTTCGAGTACGATGACATGATCGCCTCCGGGTTGGTCGTTCAGCGTAACGGGAAGTACTACGATAAACTGCCGGGCGAATCCTTCATTTACCCTGCGTTCGTCAATGGACGACCTTCTCGTTTTACCTTCAAGACGCTGCATACCGGTAAACCGAAGCCGGGCAAAGAGCCTGAGAAGCTGACGTGGCAGATTAAGAAAGAGTACTGGCTCAATGACGTCGTCATGATGGGTCAGGATTCCCTTAAGGACGCCGAGGATGTTGCGATCGTCGAGGGCGAGAACGACATGATCTCTCTGTACGAGATGGGCTGGGAAGGCGCTATCCTGTGCCTGAACGGACAACCGTCGAAGCTGCAGTACGAGTTCATTGCAGAAGCACTCAAGCATAAACGTGTCCACACGTTCTATGACGCGGATGAAGCCGGGGATAAATACCGTCGGAACACGTGGACATGGGCCAAGGGCGAAATCCACCAGTACAAAGTTCCCGAGCAAGACAATGACATTGATCTCTACATTCAGCGACGCCGTAACGATGAGCTTAATCCTATTGAGCGTCTGCTTGATGTCGGTGAGGTTCCTCGTCCTGCACGCGATGAAGCTACTAATGCGGAGCTTAAAGTTACTGGTTCTGGCGAGGTTATCGAAAAAGACGGATGCTACTTTGGCTTCAAGTCTTTCACGTCTGCTACCGGTGATACGAAAGAGACACTGACCCAGCTGACGAACTTCACGTTGAAGATGCGAATCATCTATCTGCACCGTGGAGAGCGTATCCGTGAGATCGAATTCATCCGTAACGACGGGTATCGCTCTGGTCCGGTCTTCCTGAACTCGGCTGCCCGCTCCTCCCTGCGTCAGTTCCGTGAGTTCTGCTCGCGTTCCTGTGACGGTATCTTCCAAGGTTCCGACACTGACCTGAACAACCTGTGGCTGCACATCGCGGCAACTCAGCGTGAGCGTACGGTGATCATCCCTGAATACTGCGGCTACGTCAGCGAAGTGAACATGTGGATCTTCCGTAACATCATGATTAACAACGCGACCGGTGCAATCTACGAGCCGGACTCCCGGGGTATCTTCTGGATTCAGCCGAACCAGGGGATTATGCCGCAGTCCATCTCCTCCGATATCTTGAACGATGGGATCAATCAGGACGACGCTATCAACATCCCGATGCTGCTCGATGACATGAAGTCTCACGACGAATTCATGGAGTATCAAGGCGATGTGTTGCACCGTCTGGCTCAGATTGTCGGGATTCAGGAAGCGTGCACCCTGTTTGCGTGGGCTCAGGCGAACGCGTTCTCGAACGTCATCTTCCAGTCCCAGAACTTCTTCCCGATGCTCCAGCTCTGGGGCCGTCACGGGAAAGGCAAGACGACGATCCTCCAGTGGCTCTTGGCGACGTTCGATATGTACGAACACAACAAGGGTTACATGACCGTCTCTGCTCTGGAGAAGTCCACCGTCGGTTTCCAGCGTAAGGTCGAGTACTACTCGTCCCTGCCGGTCATCGTCGATGAGCTTCGTGCTGACTTCAAGACCCGTGAGCATTACCCGATGTGGCGTGGCATGTTCAACCGTGCACCGCGTACGCTCGGGACACCGCGTCAAGGCGTGGTCAAGGTGCAGAAGGTGCGTGGCAACATCGGCTTCGGCGGCCAGGACTCCTTTGCGGATGCGGCAATGCAATCCCGCTGTGCGTCCCTGAAGACCTCTTCAATGAAGTCTACCGATGCGTCTCAGCGTGCCTACAACTGGTTGTCCGAAGAAGTGGAATATTTCCCACGCTTTGGCTATCATTGGGTACTGGAGTCCACCCGGACTAACCGTGCTGAGCTCGAGGCAAACTGGGAAGAAATGAAGGCGGTCATCAACGCCAACCTGCCTAAGGGTTCCGACGTCGGCTCTCGTACGAAAGAAATCTGGAAGGTGCTGGGGTGGTTCGCGATGCGCTTCATGGAGACGTACTTCCCGGGCGAAGAGTACCTGCCGTGGATGATGAACCAGATCTCCCAGGACGTGGCGATGCAGGAAGAAGTCGATATCGTTAACGAACTGTGGAACAAGATTGCGACCTGTCAGGTTGACCGTCGTGAGACGATTACGACCGAGCACGTTTGCACTGACGGCACTCACCTCTTCCTGTGGTGGCCTGGCGTGATGGAATCGATCTTCCGCGATATGACCCACTTGGGCCACGCGAAGTCAACTATCCGTACCGCCGTCACGGACGAAAAGTATTACGTCAAAGAGACGACACACCGTATGGGGCCGGCGAACCACGTCCGTAAGGTCTTGGCCTTCGACCTCGCTACCGCACCGGAGATCGTTAAGCAGATCGCTCAGGTAGCCAACGAAAACCTTTAACTAACCGGGCCCTTCGGGGCCCTACGAGGACTTGATGAAATACACACCGTACATCCCGAAGAAAGCTGTAATGATCGACGCTGAAACGCTCGACAAAATCCCCTCCTCTGTAGTGCTGTCCTTTGCGGGACTTATTTTTGAGCCGCTAGGATGTAAGCAGCAGCTGGTCGATGCGAACGACCGCGTGATTGCCCCGAACATCAACATCGTGTTCGAATACAGTCAGGGCCAGGCTCACCGCTCTAAGTCGCCAAGCACGATCAAGTGGTGGTCTGAACAGTCGGCAGAAGCGAAGGCGGGCGTCTTCAGTGATAAGCTGTTGCGTGTTGACTACGAGACCGCCGTACGTCGTTTCTACGACTGGCTGGCGTGGGCGAAGTCTGAAGGTGCCGAGGCGATTTACGCGTGCTCCCCTCGCTTTGACGTCGGTATCCTCGAAGATATGGTCCAGGACGTGTACGGTAAGGACGAGAAAGGTGAGTACTACACGCTGCCGATCCCGTTCTACACCGAGCACGACGTGCGGTCGATCCGCAACTTCGTTTTCGGTAAGAAAAAGATCGACTGGGGCGTGAAGCACGAAGCGCTGGGTGACTGTGTCCGTCAGTCCCTGGAAATGCAGGAGGCCTATGCATGGCGGAACTCACTGTAATTCCTGAGAGAATGCCGGTGCGTTTCGACGATGTCGATACCGACAACTGGGCCGCTGAGGCCCTTTGCATGTTGCAGAACGCGGATTGGGCAGTCCGTCCGCATTTCTTAGTGGGCCTCGATGAGCACGACATGTGGCGAAGCGTTCTTGCGTTCAACCACGTGATGAAGGTTCAGGGTGTCCCGATGTTCCTGCCTGCACGGAACACGATCCGCCAGCGTATGTCCCGCTCCGGATTGCTCGCGGAAGGCCTGTCCATCATGGGCGGCAACCATCCGGAATCCTTCTTCGATCTCATGGAAGGTTCCTTCGCCATCCCGATGGGTGCAACCATCGATGCAGTGTCCGATGCGTATGATGAAGGTCATGCCATCTACGTGGTCCAACTGAAATTCAAGGGTTAATATGTATCAGTATCAAAGCCTTATCCAAGACATCCTCTGTGACGGTATCCGTAAGGAAGATCGTACCGGCACAGGGACTGTCAGCATCATCGGCGAGTTGCGTCGCTACCCGTTGCGTCAGAACGAAGCTCCGGTGATGCCGATCGTCACCGTCAAGAAGACGAACATCCGTTCGATCATCCACGAACTCCTCTGGTTCATCCGCGGGGAGACGAATATCAACACACTCGGTTGCGGAATCTGGAACGAGTGGGCGGACGCTAACGGCGAGCTGGGCCCGATCTACGGTAAACAGTGGCGCCGTTGGACTGACACCAAGATTTGTGACGCTGAAGGTGAACGTCGTCTCGAACTGGAAGACCGTGGCTACGAAGTTGAAGGCATGCTGGATGGCGGACCGGTCCCTCGCGTCGTGATGACCCGAGACATCGACCAGCTGACTCAGGCGATCGAGATGCTTCGTACTAACCCTGACTCCCGTCGCATCATCGTGTCGGCATGGAACCCTGGTGACATCGACGACATGGCTTTACCGCCGTGCCACTCCTTCTTCCAGTTCTTCTCGGAAGAGGTCGATGGTCAGCGCTTCCTGACGTGCCTGCTGTACCAGCGTTCAGCTGACGTCTTCCTGGGCGTACCGTTCAACATTGCGTCCTACGCTCTGCTGACACACATGGTAGCCTCTGTAACGAACCACACGGCCCTGGAGCTCGTCCACGTCACAGGTGACACTCACCTATACTCGAACCATTTGGACCTCGCAGAGCCGCTCGTAGAGGCCTCTACGTACCCTCTGGCAGGCATCCGTCTGGCAGACCGGATGGACATCGATGAGTTCACCTTCGATGACATTCAGATCCTGAACTACCAATCAGGCCCATTCATTAAAGCACCGGTGGCGATATGAAATCAGTAATCTCAGCATGTTTATGGTTCTGGGGCGTCCTGTTCGCTTTTGGCAGTGACCTGGCACGTTATGTACACTGGGAGAAAACCGGTATCGGCCTGGGTGCCGCCTCGGTGGTTATCTTCGGGATCCTGGTTTGGTTCCACTTCTGGGGATGCAAGCGTGTCAAAGGCGCGTAATGTCCTCTGGAACGTCGTAAAGTGGGGCGTCATGATCGGAAGCTACGTGGCGATCATCTCGTCCTACTGGATGGTTGACAGCTGGGGTAAGGAAATCCTGGCGTCGCTGGCGGCGATCGGCTTTGCGGCTACTATCGCGTTTTGGTGGAAAGACAGATAAAAAGGACCCCGGTGGCAAGGAGGTAATCCATCCGGGGTCAAGAGGGGTGTCTGAACACAACAGAGATGGGATGATAGTAGCTCAGTTTCTGGTATAAGTAAAGCATGGAGGAGAATTTATGAAGCAATATCTATCAACCCTCTTGAAGACTGATTCCAAAGGGATCACTCAGGAGTGGAAGGTCTGGTATCGTGGCAAAGTCGACGGTACTGCAGAGATCGGCACTGAGTACGGTCGACAGGGCGGGAAAATGCAGGAACACTCGGTGATCATCCGTGAAGGGAAGAACATCGGGCGTAAGAACGAGACGACTCCTCTGACGCAAGCAGCAGCTGAGGCTCAGTCTCAGTGGAACGAGAAGGTCCGTAAGGGCTACTCAGCGGACGGCGTGCAAGACGCGACTCGCGGTGTGATGCTGGCGGTGGACTATCACGACCTGGCCAAACGCCGGATCGGGGTCAACCTGCCGGACGTCGTCATTGTGGATCCGAAGCTTGATGGGATCCGTGCGAAGTGGCTGGAGCGTGACTTCCTGTCCCGTGGGCACAAGGCCTTCCGAGCAATCCCTGAGCGTATTCACCATTATATGCGTGGACGAGGTCCGGTGGATGGCGAAATGTACATCCATGGTGTGTCGCTGCGTACGCTGAACGGACTGGTGAACAAACCTCACGAAATCCTGACGCCGCGTCTGCAGTACCACCTCTTCGACTTACCGATTCCCCGTATCCCCGTGGAAGAACGTAAGGCGATGCTCGTGGAGATGTACGACAACGAGGAAGCCCGTGCGAACGGTATCTTCGTCGTCCCGCATTTCCGGATTGCGTCGGATCGTGTCCGTGAGTACATGGATCGGTTCATCGCTGGCGGCTACGAAGGCATCATGATTCGTCTTCTCGGTTCGCCGTACCTGTTCCAGAACAAGCGTTCCTACGACCTGATCAAGTGGAAAGATTTCCTTGAGATGGAGTTCCGGGTGAAGGACATTATCCCGGATCGTGAAGGGTATGCTCTGGCGGTCTGTGAGCACGAGGGTGTGGAGTTCGAGGTCACCTTGAAGGCAACGGACTGGATGAAGGATGACATCATGAAGCACCCGGAGAAACTGGTCGGCTTCCCACTCACGACTCGCTTCCAGGGGTGGCTCGACTCGGGTAAACCACAGTTTGCGAGAGGTATCGTTGAGCGTATCTACGAATAAGGTCGAACAGGCCGCTAAGCTCTGTGAGGAAGTCCTTGCAGAGCTGGACAAGACGACGGACGTCGCAGAGCGCTGTATTCTGCTGAACGTCCTTTCTGATCAACTAACGAAATGGAACCTCGACATGAAGCTCGAGTTAATCCGGAGAAAGAGCCGTGAGTCTGTTAACACTAATCCGTGAACAATCGATCGCCGCTAACGTTGCCGTTGCCGGGGAAGCTTATAAGTACGTCACTGAGCAAATGCTGCTGGATGCCAAGTCTGGTGCCCATAATGCAAAATACTCGGTTGAAGATTACCCGATGATCGAGCGTACTAACACCGTCTTGGCGCTGCAGATGCAGGGGTTCAACTGTGACTTCCAGGATGAGTCTCGTCGTATCATCTCCATCTACTGGAAGCCGCGTCACCCGCGTTAAATAACGGCTGATCCACGTGGTATAAGAGAAGTGTAAACCTAATAGGGGAAAATCTTATGTCACGTGGAAAAGCAATTCTGTTCGCAATCTTCATCTCTACCGCATTCATCGTCACTGGCACGATGGACTACAATTCGCAGATAGCAGTACTTTCGAACCGCTAGTCGGTTCACGGGGCCTCACTTCCTTGGACCCCGTTTTTTAGCCCGGTTCTGGTATAAGAGAAGTATCAACCAAAGGAGAATTCAATGACCGCCAATGAAGCCCGTGAAGCCAGTCTCGCCGTTGCCAAATCTCTCATGACTATGATCTTCACCGACATCCAGAAAGCCTCGAGTGAAGGACGACTCTATATCGACTATGACATGCAGGATGATCTGCACGACCTGTATGATTACTTCGTCGTCGCAGAGCTTGAGAAGATGGGGTACAGCGTGAACACCACCTCGAGAACGTCTTCGAGTTCCGAGACGGGTGACCGGGTAATCCGTTATATGCGTATCTGCTGGTATCCAAAGCCGTAAGCCTAAACTAAGAGAACACACCGTTCTCTTTTAGTGAGGAAAACAATGAACTGGACAGACATCGATAACTTAGACCTAGACCAAGCGGCGCTGGCCGTGTGGGAGAGAAACCATACCCGTACCCGCCTCGAGACCGTTCGCCGCATGCTCGCCGGCCAGGGTGTCGTGGAGGATCACGCTGGGTACAAACCGGACGGTGACTTCAAGCACCAGATGGTGAACCTCGGGCCGTACGCCGAGAGAGTAGTTGCAAGACTCCTGACAAAAGGTGATAATATCGCAGTCCGGGCTCCGGATAATAATAACTCACGCGATATCTACATCATCAGCAACGGCCAGGTCCAGCCTCACGGCGCCCAGGTCAAGTTAGGAGATCCTAATGAACACATTTTCTACTCGCTCCGTAAGAGATTGGCTAGTGGCAATCGCGATACGATTATCGTCGACGATAGCCTCCTTGAAGACGGAAAGCTGGGTTCAAACTTCACTCCGTACAAAAGATCTGTGCTCCAATCCGACCTGGACCGAACCGGTGTCCGAGTTGTCGGGGTACCGGGCTTGGTCTCGCGAGCAAGGACTGAAAGACAGATTCAGGGCGGCGGGCTTTCCGGTCTCTTTGCTCGAGCGAAGAGAATTGCCCAGAACGCAATACATCATAAAGAAATTGAACTCTAACGCTTGACACCCCTGCTCGATATCGTTATAGTAGCAACATCTTCCACTACTTAGGTATCGAGCAATGAAAAAGTCCTCAGGAATGCAGTACGAAGTTCGTCCAGTAATGCCGAAAGGCAAAGACGGTGTGGCCAAGAAAGGTCGTTACGGCAAGAAGCCGGAAAGCCAGATCTACCACGCTCACTCACCGGACGCTGCCCTGAAGCAGGCGGTGGTCAAGGGATTCATCCCGAGCAACACCGTAATGCAGTACTACGAGGCAGTACCGACTCGTAAGTAATCCCAGAGCCCACTTCGGTGGGCTTTTTCATACCTGTTTTTCACCCCTCCGTTACACCAAAAGTTACACACAAACCCTTACGCCATGCGGCTTTCAGAGCATCCAAACGTTGTAACCTTTCAAACGTCACCCTAAGACATCTATAGGTAGAGTCCTACTATATATATTACGAATGTCTTTTTTTAAAAAATAAATAATATATGGACCCTAGGGAGCTATGGGGCTGTGTTGAGGTGAGTTTGTATGGTTACAACGTTTGCGGTGACCGTTCTCAGCGTCGTGGTGGGCTTTCGCTCGTACGCCAAGGTCCCGAATCGGGGTAAATGCTGGTATAACAATAGTAACGTACAGAGTCCCTTCTGGGACATTTTCATTTAGGTGATGACATGGATATACAAGAACTCCGCCACCGTGCGGCCCGCGGGGAGAATCTCACTTCCGGGGAATTGTTAGAGATTGCTGAACGTTGGGAAGACCTCGAGCGTCGTGAGAAGGGTCTTCTGGAACGGATCGAGAAACAGAACGCTAAGCTTGAAATCCTGAAGGGAATGACTCACCAGGCCTTCGAGGCCGCCTCTCAGTCTCGTACGATCGATCAGATGCGTGAGCAGAGCAAGCACGTGGCGGCCTCGGATTCACCCATCTTCAATTCCTTCGAAGTGGCTCAGGTTGTGTACGCCTTTGACATCGCAGAGGCTCGCTATGAGAACCTGCAGAAGCAACACCAAAAGCTGGGTGAATGGTGTAACAAGGAGATGACGGTTGCAGAAGTGCTTGCGGATGTCGACTCCGGGAATGTCCACCCGTTCTCCTTCCAGGCCGTCGCCGCTCTGGTCCAATCCATGCGTGACAAGACTATGCTGGGTCGCCCGATGCGTAACAACGTCCGGGAAGTCTTCCAGCTCCTGAAGGCCCAACCGAATGCTCTGTTCTACGGCCCCGAGCTGAAGATGGTCCGTGAATGGGGCACTGATCACGACCGTAACCTGAGCATCGTTAAGTCCCGTCTGGGCCGTGCGTTCACCGATCCGGTGGGCTACATGGACACCCGCTTCGACTTGATGCTATCGAAAGCCACTAAGCGTCAGCTGCTCGACGGCCGTGTACTGACTGCCCAGGCTTACCAGCATGCAGTCTTCGCCCGTCCGGACTTCCTGCAGATCAAACCGGACTGGAAGTTGCATGATGGTAAGACCCAGTTCCACGCCGGTGAGCACTTCCATACCCGGGCGTGTGATGGTATGTGGTGGTGTGGCACCCACTTCAACGATCTCACCGGTTATCAGTTAATGAATATCCTGGAGACGGCACTCGGTGAGTTGCGTCTCCTCTACATCCACTTCCCTAATGGAGTAACCAATGAAGAACCGGCCAAATAAAACCCAGCAACGCTTAGAAACCACGATCAATGAGAAGCTGCGTAAGGGGTGGAACTGCTTTACCCGTGAGGAAATGGAAGCGGTAATCGCTCTTCTGCACCAATCCCGCCGGGCGAAGACCGCTCTGTACCAGCGTATCCACACCTCTCACGGTGACGCCGTAGGTTGGACCCTGGATGGTGACATCGGGCTGCACGAACGTCGCCCGGCGCCGGAGGGTGCGATCAACCTGTTCCACAAACCGCCGCGTCTCGACTTCCCGCGTGGCTGGCGTGTACCGGTGGGCGTGAAGGTCCGCGGCTGGAAGGTGACCGAGGATGGTCGTCTCGTTCAGCACCGTAACCGCACGCCGCAGTCTCCGAATGACGTTATGCGTCACCTGCACCAGACGCTGAACGATCTCTCCTACGGGTATAAGGTCTATGAGGCTAACCAATGCTCACCATCCGAGGAATCAGAGTAACGCAGCAGGGCGACTGGTTCAGGCTGTATGATGTGTTCCGGGCGTCAGGGCGTCCGGATTACAACACGCCGTCCAGGTGGTTGAAGTCACGCTCTTTCCACTTCCTGAACAAGCCGAAGAAGGTGAAAGTGGACACGGATTTTGATATCATATGGGTCCGGTTGGAGCTCATCCCAGCCTACGCCAAATGGATCTCGATCCACTTTCAACGAGAAGTCAAAGAGGCAATTAATGGCTATAAACTCGCCAAAGCTACGGGGTTCTACCCGGACCACCGAAGCAAAACCCAAGCGTACCAAGATCCAGGACATGGACTTGGATATGCTGTACGATCAACCGAAGATCACGCCTACCGTCAAAAAGGCTATCTTGTCTCAGGAAGACTTCAGCAAGATTCAGCCGCGGTACTGTGAGAAAGTCTGTGGGATGCCGTGTGGCCTGAAGAAGCCGTCGATGGCCGACATCAACGGCGATCACGTCGACGTCATTATCATCCAGGATCACCGTGCCGGTGCTGACGGGTGGAAGACGGCGGCCCAGGTTAACCAGCTGCACTTGACCCAAATCCGCTCGCTCGCTCGCTTGGCCTTCGGCCGGGATCTTACCTTTAAGGTGCTCTCCCTGACCAAGTGCTGGGGTGACACGCAGAAGAAGATCACACAGACGCAGATGCTGGGGTGCACGCCGTATCTCTGGGAAGAGATTCGCCGGACTAAGCCCAGGGCGATCGTGTCGATGTCGACGGAGGTCACTAAGTCGCTCGGTCTGACGGCGTCGAACTACAACAACCGCGGCGAGTTCTACATGCTGAACGCCGATGGCCTGCCGGAAATACCGGTGGTCCTGACGCTGCACGTGCGTGTCCTGAACATGCTCCGCCAGAACGCCTCCGGTAAGATGTACGGTGCCGACTTCACGGGTGTCATCCTGAACGACCTGACTAAGATCCGCTGGATCCTCGAAGGGAAGATCCAGGTAGGTGGGCTGCGGGAGAACGTGGAGAGGATCATCGCTGACCAAGTCTTCGTGTGCTCGAAGCTTGAGCACGTGAAGGATATTGTCGACGTTCTGATGAAGCTGCCGCCGAACCAAGTCATCTCGTGGGACTTGGAGACGACCGGTCTGGACCCGTGGGCGCCGGATGCCCGCATCCTGACCTGCCAATTCGGGTACCGTCGTCCGGACGGGAAGGTACAAGCGTTCGTTGTCCCGCTGTGGCACAAAGATCAGGTATTCTACGATCCGAAAGAGGCTTGGCTTCTCGTGCGGGCCGTGTTACTCTCACAGCGTGCTAAAGTCGGACACAACGTGAAGTTTGACGTTCTGTACTGTACTGTCACTACCGGTGATCGTCCTGGCGGTCGTATCTTCGACACCATGCTGATGATTCACTCACTGAACTCTGGAATTCAGGGGAACTACGGTCTGAAAGCCGCGATGTGGGACCACGTCCCAGGTCTCGGTCTGGGCGGCTATGAAGGGCTCCTCGATGAAACGCTCGACGCCGAAGAGATGAAACGTCTCGTGAAGCTCGAGAAAGGTGATAAAGAAGAGGAAGAAGATGAAGAAACTTCAGATTAGTGGCAAGGAGTTCATCCGCACGGATGGGCTGTACTACAACCTGACGGACCTGTTCCGTCTGACCACTTTGGGCGGGATCCGCCTGGAGCCGTGGGGATGGGCTCAGTCTGAGAATCGTACACGCGACATTTCTCGCCGTGGGTGGTTCTTCAAGAAGTCCTGGGCGAAGGCGGCGGTGCTGATCGAGTACGCACACTACCTGTCCCCGCACCTGTACCGTGACGTGCTGCGTGCCGTGAACATGGACGACACGGATAAGCTGATCGCTGTGTTCGGGGAGTTAAAGGCTGCTCGCCTGGACCTGCGTGTGCAGGAAGTCATCGACAAGCGTAAGAAGGTGAAAGAAGTATCCTCTACTCTGGCCACCAAGGTAGACCGTCGTGTCGAGCCTCTGCCGGATACGAGTAAGCTTCCTCGCTTCAACGCAGACGACCTGCCGAAAGCCCGCCCTCAGCCGGCGAGCCGTCCGGAAGTGATGCTGCGTGACAGAAAGTCAGGCCGCCTGTCCACACCTTCCCGTTCGATGTCACACTCCCGCTCCATGGGTTCGTCCGTGACACACCACCGCTCTGAGCCAGACTACCTGACCCAGGCTATGGTAACGCAATCGCTGATGAACAACTGGGATGACTCTTCTCATCGCAGTAGTCACCACTCTCGTAATGACGACGTGTGCTCCACTCCGAGCTATTCGTCCCATTCAAGCCACGATTCTCACCACTCCAGCTCTTCCTGGTCCGGGGATTCCGGTGGCAGCTACGACAGTGGCGGTGGCGGATGCGGCGACTGATCAGACTGTACGAACAGTACATCGATTGGTATCACCGTAAGTTCCCCCTTCCGGTGGAGGCCGAGTGCCTCCGCTGGAACTTCATCGTGAAGGAGACTGTTCACCACATCTTCGTGTCGATCAACGGCACTAAGCTGTTGGTGATGGTCTCTCTCGACGTGGCAGGTCACCCGGTGACCGTCTGCCATGCTCGAAGGATGGCGGGGGCGCTTCGAATCGATGGCTTCTATCACGGTGGGCGGCTCTACCCCGCTCGTTTCTTCAATCTCTACCTCAAGGCAGGATTAAATGCCGTTCAGTCAGAACCTGGCAGATCTCTATAAGAAGATCGACCAGTTGTCCTTCAGCGACTTCAAAGAGTTCACCTCTGAGGAAATGCATCGCTTTCGCGAGACTCTCGCCTTCGCAGACCCGGATGATTATCCGGAGGATGAGTTCGATCTCGTCCGTGCATACAATTGGCATAAGCTTCACCAGTTAGATCAGCAGCGCTTCGTCCTTCGACATAAGTTGACGGATCAGTACCTGCGGATTACCATTAATCGTACTATGGACGGCGAGATTCAAAAGAACGACGTCCGTCAGGTACAGAAACGTTACGAAATACAAGCTGTCTACGACTAGGAGAAGACGATGCACGCGTTATTTGAAATGGTAAATAAAGACCCAGAGACCTGGACCCCGATTGAGAAACTCGGCCCGGTCATGCAGTTGATCGGCGAACCCCAGGTGGGAGACTTTATGGCAGAGCAGGACGGTAGAACGACCTTCCTCTGCACAGAGGTAACGCGTGTACGTGTCTCCCGGGCGGATACGGACGGTATTCACTTCGAAGCCGGCCGCGGCATCCCGAATTGGTTTCAGCACGCCCAGAGTGCCTTTCAGGCTACGCCGAACGGTGTGCTCTTCGGCGGTGTGAAGCTCGACGCGGGGGATTACCTGGTCGTGGACGGCATGCAGATCCGAGTGGAGAAAGCCTGTGAAGCTGCTGCGAGTTAAAGCTGTTCTCATCCCCGAGAACGACTACGAGGAGGTGGCGTTCCTGCCACCTCGAGCTAAACCCGTCACTGGCCCGCTGAAGGTCGGTGACTTCGTGGAGATGTCCCCGCATGGATACATCCGAGAGAAGTACCGCCTCCCAGTTGATGATCATGGGGTTCGACGCACTGGATTACGTCCGGACCTGTTCAGCTGACCCCGGCCGCCTAGCGGCCATTTTCAAAAGCGATTCCTCCTTTAACGACGAAGACAACTCGATTACCATCCCGCCGATCCATGAGCTCTTCGTTGGAGAGAATCATGATGAGAACGCCGATGAGTTTGTCGAGCGGCTTCGTCGCTTAGGTTTCAAGGTGTTCTGCTCCTTCGACTCGACCCACATTCAGTGGCGTTCGACCACGACCTTTCCGAATGCCCGCCAAGCGGCGGACCTCACGGCTGATGCCCTCCAGCCTTTAGTCGACAAATGCATCCGGGAAACGAAAGGCGAGCTCGAGGTGGCCATTGAGATGCACCGTTTCGAGACTGGCATCCGGAAAATCATGGAGTATGAGGCCGGTGTCCAGACCGAAGTCATCATTTTCCTGAAAAATTCCGGGTATGAAGTGAAGAAGGAGTATACCGCTTACGGTCTGGACGGAGACTATCTGCACTCCGGCTACACCGTCTCATGGTATCCCCGTAAAGTCGTACGCGATATTGAAGTAATCCCATGGTGGAAATTTTGGAGAAAGTAATGACCAAACTGCAAGCTGCCGACGCAATGGCTCTCGTGCGTCAATCCCAAGACGACGTTGTGAATAACGCCATCGATAATATCCTTGATTTTATCGAATACGCGGCCCGTCAGGCCTTAACGTTCACCGTCGACGATATGCACTCCAACCCGGACGTGCAAGAGAGTGTCACTAAGAAGCTCGAAGCCTTGGGTTACAAGGTTGAAATCATCGAGAACAACAAAATCAAGATCTCATGGAGAAAGTAATGGACGCCAGTCAAGCTCGCCAACAAACACAAGACACGATAGCTCACCAGTTCTCGGAACTCGAAGACATGGTCATGGGCAAGATCTCCGACGCCGTGAAACGTGGGGATTATTCCGTGATGGTCTCCGTGAACGGTAAGAGTGCGGGTGCCAAGTCGGCCCTGCTCGAAATGTTGCGTGCTGCCGGCTATACGCTGCAGGAACCAACCAGCGGTGATCAACGGGATTATGGCTACGTGACCATTTCGTGGTTGACACCACCTGAAGTAACAGAGTAAACTTTCCTTGGGTGATCGGAGGACCGACACCCACTTCACCCTCGTTTTGGAGAACCATACGATGAAGCAATACAAATTAGCTGTAGTTATCGGCCGCATGCAATTCCTGCACAATGGCCATATTCACCTGTTCAATGAAGCTGCCAAGAAGGCAGAACAGATTCTCGTCCTCGTCGGCTCGTCCGATAAGGCACCGTCCCCAAGCAATCCTTTTAACTACCAACAGCGTGAGAAGATCGTCTACGGCGCCCTGAAGGAAGCCGGGATCACTGACGCTCTGAATTCCCGCGTCGGCGTCCTGCCACTTCCGGATGACTATCTGGAAGACCAGTGGATTGCCAACGTGATCAACGCCGTCCAGACCTACGCGGAGAACCAGATCGGCGAAACCGGTCAGTTGATCCGTGACGAAGACATTGTTCTGGTTGGCCATGAGAAAGATGCCTCCTCATACTACCTGCAGATGTTCCCGCAGTGGGCCTTCTACAATGCCCCGAACGACCGCGGCCTGAATGCCACCGACTTCCGTAAAGAGCTCTTCGATCGCCTGCCGGCCCGGGACCCTCAGTTTATTGCCAAGCTGCTTAAGCTGACGCAACCCCTGTCCCCGTTTGAATCTGCAGCGTTCTGCCAGGATGTCGCTAGCATTCTGGAAGAACATTATCCAGAACTGAACCAGCACCTGGGCACTAAACCTTCTGGCGATCTGCGTGCCTTGGACATGACCCACCTGAAGCTGAACTCGCCGAAAGCCATGCATCCATTCCTGGAAGAGTACATCCGCTCGGAAGAGTACATGAACATGGTGGCGGAGAACGGTCAGTACGCCGATGAGAAGCTGTCCTGGGGTATGGCACCGTATCCGGTGACCTTCGTGACCACCGACGCCGTCGTCACTCACCGTTCCTCGATCCTGATGATTCGCCGTAAGAACCATCCGGGTAAAGGCCTGTGGGCACTCCCAGGCGGATTCCTGGGCGCTAAAGAATGGATCCGTGACTCAATCATCCGTGAACTGCGTGAAGAGACACGTATCGCCGTGGCGAACGAAGATCTCCTGCGTATCATGCAGCCAATCAAAGTGTTCGATAACCCAGGCCGTTCACTGCGTGGCCGTGTCATTACACACGCCGCTCGTTTTAACCTGGATCACCTGGGCTTAACGAAGCGTCCGAAGGTGCGTGCCGATGATGATGCTGAAGCGGTCCGCTGGTTCTCGTTCGGTGAAATCCTGAAGGCCGACAAGTCGCTCTTCGAAGATCACGCTGAAATCATCCGCCGTCTCGTTTTCTCACGAGGTTGATATGATCGGTGAAATTGGTGAAGACGTCATCCTGGTCCGTGAGATCATGCGGGAGGGTGAAAAACAAGTGGACGCTGGCTCTGTAGGTCGACTCGTGGAAATACAAGGCGACCTGACGGCCTCGGTATTCTTCGACGGCAAGGGTCGCTATAAGGTGTCACAGGACGCGATCCGTGGTAAGGCCTTCAAGACCGGAGATGAAGTGCAGCTTAACGCAACTGTCCACGGTGTATTCCAGGTCTACCTCGTGGGTGAACGCGGGGTTATTCGAAACGTCGTCGCTCAGGGTAATAGCTATCACTACAATGTTTTGATTGGCGACCAGTGCGTCCTCGTTCGTTCTCACTTACTTCGTAAAGCTGAAGGAAATCCAATGGTTATCTCTGAACTCGCTAAACACATGATCAACGTCGGTAGTGGCGTCAATCACCGTGAGGTACCGGAATGGTTCCAATCCGTCGTTAATGCTCTTCGTGCCATGCCGGAACTTTCTAAGATGGGGCAGGCTCAGTTGGAATTCGTTATCAAGACACACATGCAGTACCGTCGTGTCGATAACCGTTCAGACTTGGTCTCCAATGTGCTCTTCGGTATTCCGGCTTGCACTGGCCATCAACAGCTTCGTACCTTGGAAGTCTCTCTGTATGACTACAAGGAGAAGCTTGACGCTGAGTGGAAGAAACTGAACAAGGTCATTCCGATCGAGTTCCAGTACGCTGCACTTCGGGCTTACTCGGAGTTGAAGAATGACTGACTTGATCCCCGTAGGAACGGTAGCCCGTGCTGCCCGGAACATCGGAGACCCACGTCTGACGCTTCCTTATATCTATGCAGGTGAGGAAGTGACGGTCATGAGTCATCCGCGTGTCCAGGGAGAAGAGCTACCGTGGGAACCTAACGGCTACATCGTTCGTAACCGTGAGGGTCTCCAGGTGGTTGCCACCCGAGCGGACATCACGCTTGAACCGGTGCCGCCAGCGAAAACGCTTGAAGAGCACATCGCTGCAGCTTTCCGTGAAGGCTACTCTCAGGGCCACTCCCGTGGCCTGACCTGCGGAAAGCTGTATGGTGGTGACGACCAGTATATCGTCATCATCCAGGTCGCTACCCGGGATTACGTCCGGGAACTCAGAGGTGAAGATGAATCCGATTGTTAAGTACCTGATAGCGATTGGTTTGTTCGGTGCGTACACTTACGGGGTCTACTCTTTCGGCGTCTCTCATCAGGACACGAAGGACCAACTATCGAACGCCGGGGCGACCATCACACAAACGCAACAAGCCCGCTCGACCGAACAGACTCTGGCGACAGACGCCTGGAAGATCGATGCGGCGTACCAAAAAGGAGTCCTGGAGGGCCAACAACGTGCACAAACTCTCACTAATTCTCTTCTTAACGGTTCTGTCGGGATGTACGTCCCGATACGTCCCACCACCGCCGTGCCCGGTCATCCCGCCGCCGTCGCCAAGTCTGTTGCAGAAACACAATGCAGACTTCCTGGACAGACTGCAGCAGATCTTGCCGACCTTGCCCGTCGAGCCGATGCCATCGTCGAGCAGTCAAACTCCCTCGTCGACTACTATGAACGTGTCCTTACTAAAGTCGGGCACCCCGAGCTGATTCTGGAGCGTAAATGATCTGGTTCTGGGTACTCTTTATTCTGCTGATTCTGGGGGTTTTATGACTCACGGTGAACTCTTCTGGTTCGCTCTCTTTATCTGGCTAGCGATCCCTCGCTCGGATTCTCTGAGCAGCCTTATCGGAAAGACAGGCCTGTTCGTCATGGCCTGCTATAACTTCGTGCTGTGGATCATTGATACCTCGCACCCAACCTTAATTCACTTAGGATAACGACTATGTTAGACATGAAGAAAGTTTTAGATGTCCGCCACCAGGCGAAAATGATGATCGAACTCCACGGCCAGCCGACTTCGTTCAACCGTATCTTCAACGAAATCAACTTCAACCCGCTGACCTGGATGGACGGTTACAAGTTCTCCCAGTTCCTGCAGTATCCGCTGAAGACGAACCACCTGCTCTCCTACATCGAAGCCCGCTTCGGTGCCAAGCACGTTGACATTCCGTTCTACATCCAGCCGTTCCTGAAGGAGTTCATGACGCGTCCGCTGACCCAGCGTCACATCGACGATCAGGCCGCGGCGAACGCTAAGTACGGTGCTCCGTTCAACAAAGCCGGCTACGAGCGTATCGTGAACGAGTTCGGTGGCCGCTGGCCGGTAGAGATCAAAGCGCTTCCGGAAGGCTGTATCGTGCCGCCTGGCGTGCCGATGACTTACATCGAAGAGACCCACCCGGACTTCGCGTGGATCGTGTCCCCGTTCGAGACCGCGATGCTGCGTGGCGTGTGGTACATGACGACCGTTGGTGCCGTTTCTCTGGCCGTTCAGAAGACCATCCGCAAGTACCTGCTGGAATCCTCTGACCTGACACCGGTGGAAATCGAAGAGACGATGTCTCTGATGTTGAACGACTTCGGTGCCCGCGGTGCGACTGGCCATGAAGGTGCGATGCTGGGCGGTATGGCCCACCTGTTGACCGGTCAGCTCGGTACCGACACGATGGAAGCGGTAGACGGCCTGCGGATCTACTACCACCAGGAACGCGGCACCGGCGGCATGACGATCCCTGCCTCTGAGCACTCCACGGCCACGTCCTTTGGTCTGGAGCCGGAAGAAGAGATCGCGTTCAACAACCACATGATCGAGATGTTCGGTGACGGCTTCATCTTCGCGTCGGTCATTGACTCTGCGGATGCTCACCGTAACGTACGCGATCACTGGGGTACGGCGAACCTTGATCGTGTCCTGGCGATGAAGGCCCGTCTGGTTCTGCGTCCGGATTCTGGCGTGCCGGAAGAAGAGTCGGTCAAAGTCCTCGAGCTGATGTGGGAACGCTTCGGCGGTACGACCAACTCCAAAGGCAAGCGTGTCCTGAATCCTAAGGTCCGCATGATCTACGGTGACGGCATCAACGAAGAGAGCATCGAGCGTATCTGTGCGGCCGTCGTCGGCACCGGCTTCTCCCTGGAGAACATGTGCTTCGGGATGGGCGGTGCACTCCTGCAGGACGTCGTTCGCGACACTGAACGCTATGCCATGAAGGCGTGCGAAATCGGTGATGACAAAGGTCGTCGTCCAATCGGCAAGAAGCCGAAGACTGACCCGACCAAGTCCTCGAAGTTCGGTCCACGCTACCTGTACCTGAACAACTTCGGTGAGATCATCCAGTACGCCGAGCCGGTGGTCGGTTGCGAAGAGCTGATGTCTGTGCGTTACCGCAACGGTCTGCTCCTCGAAGACTACACCTGTGACATGGTGCGTGACCTGATCGCTCATCAGCGTCACTAATCAATCGGAGGGCCAAGGATGGCCCAATGAGTAATATACTGCTCATTAATGGCCAAAAGTGCTATTATTGTGTAGTATATTGCTCATTATCTTTTTAGGTCTATAAGCACCGCTAATCATTAAAAAGGGGTCCTTTGGGTATAAGTAAGGTGTAAACCACACAAGGACTTTTGATCATGATTCTTCAATACCTCAAAGCTATCGACCGCGAACAGTACAACAAATACGTGGACTTCAACATGGGCTACCTGTCCGACCTGAAGCTCAATCTCTTCACCCCAATGCCTGACGACTACGCGATTAAGAACATCCTCGCGAAGGACGAAATGGACCCGTTTGCCATGTCTCCGAACTCCGCCCCAAGGAAACTCCATGAGGCGCTGGGCAAACTGATTGAACGTCTGTACTTCTTCAACGAGGAAGAGAAGGCGGCAATCAACGGGGTTATGACGTACCTGGATATCTCGATGAGCCCGGACCTGGGTCATATCGAACGCACGCTGGCCCCACTCGAAGGGATCCATGAGGAACTCATCGAGGTAGAGACCGGTGCGGACGGCGTGATCGTGTACGCGAAGATGCTCTACAACCGTTCTCGTATCATGGCCCTGCAGTCACGCGGTCTGAATGACCTGGAACGTGAGCTGCGTACGGACCTGGACAAGCAGATCCCCGCGGATGAGTTTGCTGCACTCCTGTGTCGCATGAACTCCATTCACCACGCTCTGAAGTCTATTCGGACCTCGGTCATTCCGAGCATGAAAGACAAAGAGATCTGTGCTATGATTGTCGACATCAGTGAAGCGATGATTACGTACCGTCGCTCCCTGATTGCCCCAGAGAAAGCCGGTCTCGGTGAATTCGATCTGGCAGCGTCCGAGCAGTTGCTCCTCAAGAAGCAACCGACTCAGGCAGCCGGCGACAACCTCAAGACCATCATCGATTCGTACTCTGCAAAGAACTTAGCGTTCACCCCTGCGGACTTCCTTCTGTCACTGAACGAAGGTGTTCGCCTGTCAGGTATCAACCTGATGGTGTAATCACAAAGCCCTTCGGGGCTTTTTTAGGAGAAAATATGCACGTAGAAATTACTGCGATTCCCAAACAGGTCCGTTGCATCGGCCTGAACAACCTGCAAGTTGGCGATTCCTTCGAGCTCTACCGGGAGACCGGTGCTGAGTCGGACAACCACTGGTTCAATTACGGCAGCATGAAGCAATTCGAGAACAACCTCGATGACCTGATCGTTAACGGGATCGAATTCAAGGTGACCAATGAAAAAGCCGAGTAACTTCACATACGAATGGTACGACTATGACGCTCTGAACGCGTACGCCGGCCTCGACTGTGTTGCGACTCTGGAACTCATGGCGTCCTTGATGCCTAAGCTCCTGGATAAACCCCGCTACACCTGGTATCAACAGGGTGTTCGGACGGTATCGACGGCGCCCTCTGTTTTTTCCGAGCAAATTGACATCAAGACCAAGGCCTTGGAGTTCATTTGCGACATGGAAATCGTGGGGATGCAGTACGATATCGAAGGCAACCGAGCGATGGACAAACGGATGGTGGAGGACTTGGCAGCGACCGAGGACCAGATCTTTACTGCCATCGGCAAACGCATTGACCTCTCCTCCGCGGTCGTCCTGAAGGACTTCCTGTACCGCGAGATGGGCTTCGAGGCGCCTATTCAGACCAAACACGGTGACGACTCCACCTCCGGAGATGCCTTGATTGCTCTGAACAAGATCCACAAACTCCCGTGGCTCGAGGCGATCAAGAAGCGTAACGACGTCATGGCGATGCACGGCAACTTCATCAAGACGTACGTTGAGGACTGGGTCAAGCACGACGGCCGTGTGCATCCGAGCTACAACCTGCACGGTACGAGTTCTCACCGTATCTCCTCGTCGGAACCGAACCTCTTGAACCTGCCGCGAGGCTACTACGGCTACAACATCCGTCAGCTGTACACCTCAAAGCCCGGGTACATTTTCTTAGCCTTCGACTTCTCCTCCTGTGAGGTTAAGATTCTGGCCGCCCTGTCGGGTGACGAGACGATGATCGAGGCTTGCGTATCCGGCAAGGACTTCCACTCGTACACAGCATCGATGATCTACCACATCGACTACGACGAGTTCGTAGCCATCGTTAAGGATCACCATCACCCAGACCACAAGAAGTTCAAGAACTACCGTCAGGGCGCCAAGTCTGTGACCTTCGGCCTGCTGTACGGTGCGACCGTTAACTCCATCGCCCGTGACTTAGGCATCGAACTGCCGGAAGCTCAGGAGATCGTTGACGCTTACTTCAACATCTACCCTCGAGTGAAAGCGTTCATCGCCGACTGCCACGCTATGGCCGGTGATAACCAGTTCGTCGTGACCCCGTTCGGTCAACGCAAAATGGAATATGGCACGCTGCCTATGTTCCAGGGCTCTGCGGCGTTCAATGCGGCGAAACGTAACGCTCAAAACGTGATGATTCAGTCTCCGGCGTCGACGCTGGGTCTCGTGGTGTTCACCGAACTGAACCGTCGCATGAAGGAAATCGGCGGCCAGTGCATCTGTACGGTGTACGACTCCATTGAAATCGAAGTGCCGCTGGCCCGGGCGGAAGAAGCCGTGAAGCTTGGCTACTACGTCATGAACGATTGGCCTCAGGAAGTGTTCGATTGGTTGAACTTCCCGATCGGTGCCGATGGTGAAATCGGTTGGAACTGGGGTGACGTGGAGCCCGTCTACGCGACTTCAACCCAGGCAGAAATCATGTCAATGCTCGCCGCGGCGAACAGCGACAAATTCCAGGAAGCAGTGAGGATGGCAGCATGAGTGCATTTGAAAAAGGCAGTAAACATTTACTCTTCCGCATCATGCGGATGGTGACCGAGCAGCAGACCGAGCACGGGGCGTTCCGCTTCGTGTATCACCGCACGCTGAACGAGATCAAGGACAAGCTCCTGGAAACGACCGAGGGTGACATGAAGTACGTCATTGTTTTCGCCACGATGTTCGGTGATACAGCCTCCCCGGCGACCTCCATGAAGCTCTTCGCCGGCGCCGTCGACGCTCTGATTCAGGAACCGGGAGCCGAGCTCTCGATTCTGTGCCAGCCGCGGGACTACACGGAGCTGCCGGAGGTCGTAAACATCATCGTGAAGTGAGGGTATAAGAATAACGTAACGGGGAGCTAGACTCCCCTCTTTCAATCAAGGAGTTTGTATGGACATCTTTCGCACGACGACTAAACAGCTGCGATTCAATCTTCAGGCCCGGTTACTCAGTGAGATGACTGACGGTCGCCCGCCGCTCGAGCGCTGCATGCTGGGCAACATCATGGTGCTTCGCAATGATATGGCGAACCGTGAACTGAATGAGTACATCCGTGAACAGACTTCGGTTCGCGGCGAAGATCACTCCTTCCTGTTCCGTGAGCTGTTCGGCGAAGAGAATCTGACCACTGAGTGGAAGACCTCTGAACTTCTCAATGAAGCGGCTAACTGGATGATCGATAACGACATTCATGGCGCCTTCAAGATCGAGACAATCACTTGGCGCTATCGCGATACACCATGGCACCTTCCTCTCATCACCGGTTTCTCCGTCCGCGGTACCGGCGTAATGAAAAACACCATCAAAGGCTTCGGGAAATCATCATGAGAAAAGAAGAGATCTTCCACCGTCAGTTAATCAACTCGTACGTCAAACACGTCGCGACGACGCCAACAGAGGAGTTCCTGGTTCGCTCAGAGCTGATCCGTCGCACCCGCGAGTTCACCGGTAACATGGGCCCGGACGGTCCGCAGTACGCTCGTGCCTCTACCGCGATCTTCTTCCGTGGCGACAAGATGGCCTACGAAGAGCACCTCGTCATGGCACTGATCGAAGAGCCTGCGTATGTGTACGAAATCGAAACGTTCCCTTACGGGGACACCACTTTGAAATCTGTGAGTATCTAAATGTCAGCTTCTCAACGACTGTTCTTGAAGATTCACCGAGCGATCGCTGAGCAAGCTGGGAGCGACCTGGTAGGCTATTCAGTCTTCCGGGCGCTCCGCATCGATGCTATGCAGATCTCATCTTTGATGAAAACCCCTCACGACCCACAAGCGGAAACTTTCGCTCGCATGCATGCCGAACCCAAAACCATCGCGGCGACCCGAACTATGTTCCTCAAAGCTTTAGCTCACAGAGAGAACCTCCGGGACGACTACTACGTTGGTGTGACGCTTAAGACCCGTGGTGTGACCGAACCGCCAGTGGTGACGGAGATCACCATGTGGGATGAGGACATCCAGAAGAAAACGAGGTTCAAGCTATGAAGAAAATGGGCTATGCCCTACTGGCGTTGGTTACGGCTAATCTGGGCTCGGTCGTCGCCAACGCAGAAACCATGGGCCCGGATGCCGAAGCGGCGCCAGACAGCGCCCCTTGGAAGGTCCGCCTGTACGGTGCTAACAAAGACCGTCGGGCATCCCGTAAGAAACGTGCTAAGAAACTAGGGAGAAGACGATGAAGGTACGCTTTAGTCATGAAGACGGATGGTCTGGCGGCCAGTGGCAGTTCGATGGTGTAACGCTCGCGAAGTTCAAAGCGGCTTTCGGCATTGATCCGTTCCCGCGGCGTGGGATGAAAGCAGAGCTCGTCGGTCCGAGCGGCCTTCACTCAGCCATCACTTCCGAGCAACGCCTGACGGTCACCGGTGTGGACCACGATCACGGACATCGCTACGACTGGCGCTATGAAGAGCCAATGTTCTTAGTCGGAAATTGCCCGTTCCCGATTCCGGCTAACCAGATCTGGAAGGACGGCTACACAATCCTCCTGGAGGTACCGGATGGATCCAACTAAGATTGTCGTCCTGGGGGCCGGCCCGGACCCGATCCGTGGCATTATCGATGAGTTAACGAAGGACGGTCAAGTCCTTGAGATCAAGACTCGTGGTGATTTCCTCGGAGACGTTCAAGTGCTGCCAAGACGTGTTCCAGAGGAGCACAGCTGGGCGGATCGCCGTGGTAAGAGTGGAGCTGCGAGGATTAAACGCAATGCGAAACAGAGACGGAATCGTAAAGGTAAATAGAGACGTCGGTATCAACGCTGTCATCAACGAAGGTGATTGGTATCACGAGATCCGCTTTCGTATGCACATGGGGTGTGTCTCGATTTGCGGACCTCTCTGCAATACCTCTCACACGAATGGGGAGTACCTGCTTCAGGAACTCCGTGAACTCAAAGCATTACTGAACGCAATACCGGAGATTTAAATGGGAAAGGGTTACGCTAAGTTACTGGTTGATCCAGTCGACGCGAAGAAGATCGAGAAAGCAGTCAAACCGTTCGGCGTGAAGTTGATGCCGCTTGAGAAACTGCACTTGACCCTAATGTACGACAAGTCGAATCCCGAGATCGACCCTGGCGTGAAGAAAGACACGCGGTATATTGCTACCGTGACGGGCGTCGAGCGGATGGGGGAGCCAGGCTCTAAGTGGGAAGCCGTAGCGCTGCAGCTGGAGTGCCCCGAACTGAAAGCCCGTCACTTGGCGCTGCGTGCCCGCGGGTTCAAGCACTCGTACGATGAAGTGAAGCTGCACGTCTCGCTGGCCTACGGTACCGAGAACGTCAAACTCATCCCGGTCATCGAGAAGCTCATCGCTGACGGCAAAATCCCTAACAAACTCCACCTCGATCGCGAGACGTGGGAAGAACTGAAGGACGACTGATGAACGATTCCCAGCAGTTAGCCTCCTTGGCCGGCATTCCGATGGATCAGATCAGAGAGTTTGTCCGTCAGTATATCGAACTGGCGATGAGCACGAACACGATTGTCCTGTGGGTGTGTGGCATCGTCCTCCCGTTGAGCATCTTTGGGTTTATTTCGGCGTTCTTCACTCGCGGTCAGTACGCTGCAGAGAGTCGGGCTAAATTCTGCTTCGCGGCAGCCGTCATTTCTATCATCATCTTGGCCAGTGCATCGTGGGATCGTTACAAGATGACTCACTATCCCGTCCTCTACGTCATTCAAGACCTGCGGAGTTCTAACAAATGAATGAACAGCTTCAAGCAGCACTGTCCCGTTTAATCGACACGCTCATTAAGTCGATCGACGGGGTTACCGGTCAAGTACCGGATCTTGTACGCCAACTCATAGAGTACAACGCCTTCCGTTCGGTGCTATGGATGTATTGGTACGTCGCTCTGATCGTCGTCTGTGTCCTTTATTGGGTGTGGTACGGGTATAAGATCTGTAGAGGAGCACTTGATCGTTGGACCGAGTGTCAAAACGGATGGGGTGCAGGCATGGCCGTCATCGTCTTAGTTCTCGGTATAGCAGGAATCATAAATCTAATCAGTGAGTGGATCACCTACACTCAACTTACACAGTACCCGAACGTTTGGGTTCTGGACTATCTCCGTTCGATGATTAAATAAGGAAAGTACGATGTTTAACTTCAAGCCGTTTGCTGCAGCTTTCGCTAAGCAGTGGGACTCCATGTCCGCCAATGAGATGTACCGTGTGGACGTGGGCGGTGACGCACTCTGGGACTACTACCTGGCATCCTTCCCGGAAGGCACCAACCCGATCTTCCGTCAGCGTACAGAACACGATGGATCCTATGATAAGAGCGTCGTCCGTCGTATTGGTAACGTCGTCACCATCAAGAATGGCGAGCTGACCACCGTTTGGGATCTGCCGGGTCTGGAATATCCGTATGACGTGGTCGCCGCTGCCATGGCTAAGCGTGTCAAAGCTGGCACCGTGAACTCCCTGTTCCGCATCAACGAAGTCAAACTGGGTCACATTGAGACGTACGAAACGCTGGAAAGCGGTGAGGTCCTGACGTGGAATCACTTCCATGCGGCGATCGCTAAGCGTCACTTCTCGGTGAACGTTGAGCAGACCATCGGTGAGCCGAACACCACGGCACAGATGTTCAAACGCGGTCTGGAAACCCTGAAGCCGGAAGCGTTCGAGCTGGCCCTGGATCTGATCGACTCTAAGGCCGTGTACCGTGGCGAAGAGTTCCGTAAGAACATCGCGGAATTCGCAAAGGTGCAGGCAGCGTACCTGGAGATGGACGAACGTGCTCGTAACATCTACATCTGGAACAACATCGCGTTCCCGTATGCCCGCCTGCGTAACACCGCCATCGGTACACTGATCATCGATCTGTCCGAAGGTGAGAAGAGCCTGGAAGATGCGTGCCACGCGTACGGTCACAAGATGGATGGCTACAAGCGCCCAACTGCCGTGATCACGCAGGGTATGGTCAAGCAGGCGATGGCAACGATCAACGAGCTGGGCCTCGAGCCGTCTCTGGAACGCCGCCACGCGAAGCTCTCTGACGTGAACGTGAACGACGTGCTGTGGGTATCTAACGAAGCTCAGTCGAAGATGAAGGGTGGTCTGGAATCCCTGCTGGCTGGCGAAGTGGCCCGTCCGAAGGTGAACGAAGACGCTGCCGAAGACATCTCTATCGCTGACTTCATGGGTCAGATTCTGCCTCACGCCCGCACGCTGGACGTTCTGTTCAAGAACGGTCTGCAGAAGAACCTGGCCAGCATCACGGCTCCGGTTCACGCTGACGTCCCACCGCTGTTCAAGTGGGATAACGGCTTCGCCTGGTCCTATAAGGGGAACATCGCTGACTCCTCTATGCGTGAAGCGGTCGTGTCCCGTGGCGGTTCAGTTACCGGTGCCTTCCGCTTCACTCATCAGTGGAACTACGGCAAGCGTAACGCCTCACTGATGGACCTGCACGTGTTCATGCCAGGCTGGAACGGTCACGGTACTGAGAAGTGCCACGACAACTACGGCAACCAGCAGCGTGTTGGCTGGAACCATCGTAATCACCACGGCTCCGGTGGCGTTCAGGACGTTGACTACGTTAACCCCGCTGAGCCAGGCTACGTACCGGTTGAGAACATCACGTTCCCAACGCTGAGCCGTATGCCAGATGGCGACTACGAGTGCAAGATCCACAACTGGCAGCTGCGTTCTCCTACCGAAGGCGGTTTCCGTGCTGAGATCGAGTTCGCTGGTCAGATCTTCCAGTACGAAGTGGATCGTCCACTGAAATCCAAAGAGTGGGTGCACGTGGCGACGGTGACTAAACGTGGTGATACCTTCACTATCAAGCATCACCTGCCGTGCGGCCAAGCGCCTCAGGATGTGTGGGGCGTGAAAACTGAAGGCTTCGTACCGGTGTCCACTGTGATGCTCTCTCCGAACTACTGGGGTGAGTCCGCAACCGGTAACAAGCACTGGTTCTTCCTGCTGGACGGCTGCCGTAACGATGAGCCAACCCGCGGCATCTATAACGAGTTCCTTCGTAACGAACTGTCGAACCTCGGCAAAGTCTTCGAAGTGCTCGGCAACAAAACCAAGTGTGAGCCTACCGATGAGCAGCTGTCCGGCCTCGGTTTCTCCTCCACTAAATCCGACTCTGTTATCGTCCGTGTGGGCGGCCAGAAATTCAACAAACTGTTCAACATTAAATTCTAAGGAATGATCATGAATCTGTTCGAAATCGCAACTCGTAAAGCAATCCGTTTCCCTTCTATCAAGGGCGAACTGTCCACCGAGCAGCTTTGGCAGCTCCCGCTGACCTCTAAGGTTGGCGTTGACCTGGATACCCTGGCCAAGGGCATCAACAAAGAGCTGAAGAGCACCGAAGAAGAGTCCTTCGTGGCTACCAACTCTAACCCTCGTCGTAACGACCTGCAGGTCAAGCTGGACATCCTGAAACACATCATCGGTGTGAAACAGGAAGAGATTGCGGCGGCAACCAAACGTCAGGCGAACGCCGTGGAGCGTCAGAAACTCCAGGAACTGCTGGCCCGTAAGAACGATCAGGCCCTGGAAGCACTGACCCCAGAACAGATCGCTGCGAAACTGGCTGCTCTCGACGCAGAGTAAGTTACCCGGCCCTCTTCGGAGGGCCTTTCTCCAAGGAATCCCCATGCTGTTAAAACAAACTGATAATAAAGACATTCTCACCGCTGCTGCTGAACTCGCTCGTGAAGAAAAGCCCTACCGTATGAACGCGTCGCTCTCCGTGATTCACTGCCAGGACACTGGTCGTGTGCTCGTGACGCACCGTGCGAAGGATGGCCAGCTGGGTCTGCCGTGTGGCAAGGCCGATGCCGGTGAAATGACTCTCGAAACGGCCTACCGTGAACTGGAAGAAGAAACCGGTGTGCGGAAGGTCGATCTGATTGACGGTCTCGGTTACATGCAGGACATCAACATGTCAGGCTGTATCGTCTCCGTCTATGTTGGCGTCGTACCGATCGAGCTCAAAGTGGGCCCTGAAGCTGGCTTTGAGAACGAAGGCCCGGCCTCATGGATGAAACCGGAGGATATTGCTAAGACACCGTCCCGTTTCCAGAACTTCAATACGGTGGTGCTCTTCAACGCCGGACTGATCTAATGCAATTCTTCATTACCATGGTTGTCTGTGCTCTCCTCCTGTTCATTCCGGGTGGAGATTACCTTATCTTTCCTGCCATTATGGTGAGCATCTATATCGGCCACCTAAGGAACAAACGTGAGCGTAATAAATCATGATTTTCTCTCAGTTGGCTGATGGCGCCCGCTTCTGGATCGGCTCTCAGATCTACATCAAGACGCTCGAGGACGGCGGTAATCACAATGCAGTGAACGTGAACAACTCCCGTCAGACGATCTTCGTACCGGACTTCTTCATGGTCCAAACTGCGTAAAGCCCTTCGGGGCTTTTTTAGGAGCAAATATGTATAAAGGATGGGGCGTGGGACGTGAAGTGCCTGCCAAGTATGTCTCCCAGGTCGTCGTTGAGTTGAAGTTCGATCACGGTGATGCAGACGGTACCACTCACGAAGAGCTCAAAGTCGCTCACGAGGATGTCGTCGAGTGTGCAAACTTCCTGGACCTGTGTGACAATACCGTTCCGGAGTCCGAAGGCGGCCCTGGGTACACGAAGCTGCCGGGCTACGAGAAGTTTGGGGAGGGCCTCTTCCCACCGGACTTGCACTATTCAGGCATGGCCTCCTTGGCGAGCTACCAATTCTATTACTATAATGGGCACGGCATGAAAAGCCTTGTCTATCTGGAGAGTTAATATGTGGAAAGAACAAGAAGTCCTGACGGGCAGTAACCCGAACGTAATGAAGTTCATCTTTCGTAACGACGACGCCATCGCGGAGAGCGTGCTGTACCAGTACCCGACGTTCAAAGACCGTACGGTGATGTGTGTGTCAACCCAGACCGGCTGCCCGATGGGCTGCTCCTTCTGCGGTACCGGGAAGTTCTTCGGCCGTAATCTACGTGCCGATGAGATCGTGAACCAGGTGCAGTACATGCTGGACATGTTTGACGTCCCGCTGAACGACGTGATCCGTTCGCAAATCATGTTCATGTCGATGGGTGAACCCCTGCTGAACATGGACGAAATGGTCGGTGCCCTGCTGTTCCTGGCGGATAACTACCCTCGTACCGCCCTGTTGATCTCGACCTCCGGACCGAAGACGTCGGGATGGATCGACTTCATGGACATCGCCGAGCGTCTGCCGCAGATTGGCCTGCAGTTCTCCGTCCACGAGTCGACTGACGAAGCCCGCGACCGTCTGATCCCGATGAAGGCCAAGCTGAACCTTGAAGAGATCGCGGCTAAGGGCCTGGAGTTCTACCTCCGGACCAAGCGTCGTCCGTTCTTCAACTACTGCGTGCACCCAGGGAATGCCTCCGATGCTGACATCGAACGGTTAGAAGCCCTGTTCGATCCAGACGTTTGGTGTGCCACCCTCTCGGTCATCTGTGAGAAAGACGAGACGAATGCCGACGCCGTCGCTCGCCACTTAGACCTCGTTCAGGACTTCTCCGGACGTCTGGTCGCTAAAGGCTACGACACCCGCGTGTTCAACCCGGCTGGCCAGGACGACATCGGCGGCGGTTGCGGGCAACTCTGGCAAGTCCAGAAGTTCGCGGCGGAGCATCCGGAAATCATGAAGCAATCACCAGGAGATAAGATCCGTGTCCGTGTACAGTGAAATCGTTCTCGGCGAGCCGTGTATTCGCCCCATCCACTTCAATAAGTATGAGTTCTTCGTCCAGTTCGCCACCGGTGAGTGTGACATCGTGGTGGTCAACCCGGCGCTAGGCCTCTCTACGGCGAACCTGCTGGAACAAGCAAAAGCGCTCAGCGGAGAGGATGCGTACGAACTCCTGAAGGGGCAGTTATCGTTGGATTGGCCGGTGAATTTGGGCTCGGGTGATTGGGCTGACCTTTCATCTTTTGACATGTTCTACTACAACTTCAAGGGTGTGAAGCAGAACGTTATTCTTAAGTAATTGTTACAAAGGCCCTTTCGGACCATTCCGGAAGGGTTTCCCTAACTAAAATTATAAAATCCTTAGAGGATCCGACGTTCTTAACAAATTAACAACAGGAGACACCTTATGTACGCCAACGACATCGTAGTCTCGACCAAAAAGTTGCAGCATTTCGGCTTCCGGTCAAAGATCTACGCTTATTTCTTCCTCTGTGCCTCGACCATGTCCCTCGTTCTTTGGGCGATACTGGATGGAGCACAATCCATTAACACTATCCTCACGGGTGTGTGCATGCTGCTGATCCCGACCGCCGTCTACCTCTCCGGAGCGATGGTTGAACGGATGACTGACAAAATCCTCAAGTGTCAGGTCTCTTCGGCTGACGAGTTCGACACATCCTTCCGAGGCCCCTTCTCGGGAATCTCCTGGGTGATCTTCTCGTTAACGTTCTTTTTAGCCTCAGCGGAAGTGCTCTTCGACTTCTACTTCGAACGTGCTTTCGGCATGTATTCGCTCTTCTTAGTGACGTTCACGCTGATCTGGCTAGGCCGCTTCTACGCTTACTTCCGTTTCCTCAAGCGTTCCGTCATGGAGCTGCGTGAGCACACGGACAGTCTGTGTCTCTCGACCGTACCGCGGAACAAACGGGCGATCGTAGAGGAAGTGCAACGGGGGAATACCGAGACCCTGGTGGATAAACGAGACGATTTGTCGTCCCTATAAACCCCAAAAATTGGTATAAGTAACACGTAATGGAGGAGTATTATGAAAATTACGTGTGACTACGGCGAGTTCGAATTGTTCACTTACCGTGAGCCGGGCTCAAAACGCATTAACCGAGCGGTATCAGTGGATTCACTGGTGCACTCCCTGAAACTCTCCCTGAAGCGTCTACCGAATGGACCTGATGTCCGCTATGTAGACCTTGAGGGTAGAGTACTTGTCCCGATCCAGAATCTCAACACGTGGTTAGCGGTCGTCAAGGCAGATCCGGTGGTTATCAACCAACTGAGTCTGCACCTGTCAGACCGGATCAGCCGCGACGTCGGATTCCTCTCCTACGCCCATATCCATCTGCAAGAAGCGTTGACCGCCCTCGGTGGGTATTACACTGAGACGGGGCTCGACGCAGAGTATCCTGTGGACGAAGTGGAAGACTCGCTCTATGAGATCTTCTGCGAGTTCCTGCAGACGGGTGAATACGATCCGCTTCTCATGAAGATGGACGGACGGGAAATGAGTGAAGCAGAAGCGTGGGGACTCTCCATCATGGAGACCACCGCAGGTCGGCTCATTCACCAGTTCATCAACGAGAAGATGGATCCGGAGTACATCCTGCTCTTCCTGCAGATTCAGCTGAAAGAGAAGGTGTTTATGATCGGCGAACAGGTACGGGAGATGGCTCAAACCTTCACGGCGCCTGAATGAAGATTATCGCGAAGATGTGGCATTCGCTCCTGGACACTGATGGCCAGAAGTGGGTGCTCGCAGAGCATTTACCGGAACTAAAGGACCCAGCGATTCAGTCTGGGATTATCAACCTGGAAGACCTCCCAGCTCTACTCGAGAGACACGGGCTAGAAGGGGTCTACAACGCGTTCTACGAGGAGATCTACCGTGACTGGCACGTGTGGTTCGACTCGAGATCAAAAGTCCCTGAGGGCCCTTCTAGAGGCTCTAATAGGGAGGCATTGCAAGTACTTGATAAAGCGCTAGTAATTTACGAACGCTATTATGCCATTCAATCGGGAAAGGATTGCCCGATCACGATGGACTATCTCTACACACACTTCATGCAAATCATGGGTCTTGAACGTAATGTTGAGTGGGACGATCTGTCCCAATGGGAGCTTAACTTACTGACGACGATCGAGATGAGCTTTGCTGGGCTGTTACTGTCGTACCTAAGCGGGCCTATGGAAATCGAGCCTGACGATCTGGTGCCGATGGTATTGGCTAAATTGCAGCAACTCTTCTCTGGTGTCGCCGTCGCCATGACGTATGCGGTGGAAACCATTGCCGATAACTTTAATGAATTTAACGAGGAATACCACTAATGTACGATATCTATACGAAGGCACTAGCCGTTCTGGAGGTCCTTGAATGGGCCGAACGTAACCTCCACCGCAACCGCCCGGTTCGCATCGTTCATCGCCTGAAACGTGAAGGTCTCCTGAAAGAAGGGACCGTGGCGTATCTGGTCGACGCACTGCGTCCGAATGAGGCCCTGCGTTTCCGTAACGCAATGGCCACCATCGAAACCCACATGGCACGTCTCAACCCGGTCGATCGTGATTTCGTCCGTATTGAAGGTCCGGCGACGACAGGCTTCTACATGGCCTACTTAGAAGATCACCACAAGATCATCTACCTGGCGCGTCGTATCTTCATCGGTGAGCGTCGCTTCCCAGGGATTGCCCCGGAACTTGTTGAAGTAGCGTCATCTCTGGTAACATCTGCGGTATGGGTCGCTAAGGTGCTGTTGCCTGAAGTGGACCCCCTGCTGCGGGGACCAATCACTAGCCGACTCTCAGCACTCCTGTACGCTGCCGAAGTTCGGTTGGAAGGTACGCCGGCCCCGACAGAGTATCTACACCAGATTCAACGGCTGAATCTAGACATGCAGTCCTCACGGGCAGCGATGTAACACCAAGCGGGGATCTCCCCGCTTTTTACGGAGAAAATGATGGAACTCACCCTTAAGAAACCTGAACTTCGCGTCTTCTATTGCTCTGATCTGCACTCTGACTTCTGGAAATACAGCGTCGCCCCGTTCTTCGACCGTGTGTCTGCGGAGGACTACGACCTCTTCATTTTCGCCGGCGACGTCGGGGAGTGGGTGGATGATAACTGCCGGGAAATCTACGAGTGCATCCTTGCCCACGGTAAACCAATCCTGATGGTGCCCGGGAACCACGAGTTCTACCGCGGGGAGTACCACAAAGTGATGGACGAACTGGGCAAGTTCGCTGAAGACAACCCGCTCTTTTACCTCCTTGAGGACAACTTCGTCGACCTGACCGAGCAGAAGATTCGCGTGTGGGGCTCGACGTTCTGGACTGACTTCCAGGGTGACCCGCTGGCGATCTCCGTGGCGAAGCGTCGCATGAACGATTACCGTCAGATCTACTTCCAGCGTCCGTCAGGTGGTGTGCTGCTCGAGCCGGAGGATACGGTCGTGATGAATGACCGGGCCCGCACCTCCCTCGTGGAACAGTCTAAGGACCTGCCGGAGGGTTGGCGTCTCGTGGTCGTGACCCATCACGCTCCGTTCCGAGAGTCGACACCGAAGCAATACCGGATGCCGGAATACATGGAAGGCGCCAAGATGAACAAGGCGTACTCCAACGACCTCTACGACTGGTGTGAACGCAAGGGTGTCTACCCGGAGCTCTGGATTCACGGGCACATCCATGATCGGGCGAACTATACCGTCGAATGGGATAACGGGAAGGCGTGCACCGTGCAGTCCAACCCGTTCGGGTATCCGGGCGAACAGAACCATGATGCGATCAAAAAGCACTTCCTGACGTTCTCAAAGAATGGCGTAACGGTGGTATAAGTAAGTTGTAAACCACAGGAGAAACATCATGATTACTGCACTAGTATTTACTATCGTGCTGAACGGCGCCGAGGCTAAATTCGGCTATGATTATCCGAATGAAATGGCCTGCAACTCAGCAATCTCTCGTGTCGCCTTCTCGGGCACCGGGAATCAAAATGTCGAACTGGAGTGTCAACCGACCGTACCGGGTGCACCGGGCGTGAAGCCGACCTCTGATTGGCAAGCTATTGGCGTCGCTCTGCATGCGAATACTGTGCAGTTCGCCGAACGTCCGATGAACGTCGGTACCTATCCTGACGGTGCGTCCTGCGAGGAGTTACTCAAACGGGCTACCGTCAAGAAGGCCGGGCTTGGCGGATACGATATTCTCACCATTTGTGTACCTAAGGCTGGATAATGAAATCGCAAACCTTCCGCCGCGGCGAGCACGTCAGCATTGACGGCGGACCCGGCGTCGTGACCTTCCTGGACGAAACAGGAAGTACGGTCTTCGTTGACATGCGTAGTCTGATCGAACAGATTGGCCTACCGCTCATCGAAGAGAGTGACCGGTTGCAGAACGACGGGCCTCTTATCGAGGCTCTTCACTTAACGTTCGACTTCACGTATCTGAACGGATACAAACAGAAGTCGCTCTTCTGCCCGCTCGATCTCGTCAACGACTACCTTTACTCAGTACCGATCAACAAACTCCGTCCGGATGCCGCCGGCAACCTGCAGTTCTATCGCCAGCGCTTCGCTATCGAGGCAGACCGTCACTGGTCTCGCCTTGAGAAGTCGGAGGCGGTCAGCAATCCTTTAGACTGGGGCCGATTGATCATCGGACAGCGTCGCTATCAGGTAACCCAGGCGGTTAAACCCCTGGACGGTGACGCGGGCGCTGTGTTCGACCTGTGTATCCGAGCGGTGGCCGATCGGCCGAAGCCAACGGATGCCCTGGATTCCCGGGAGCTCGACCTCTTGGCATTAGCACTCTCACTGTCCCTGGACGTCCTCCGCTTCTGTATCGAGAACGGTCAAGACTTCGGGACTGCCCTTCAAAACATTCAGGATGGCCTGGAAGAACACATCCGGCCTTGGAATTTCTAATGGATATGCATTCTTTCGTTCAACACAAACCGGTATCGGAGGGTCCGGTTCGTCTGGACTCTCTGAAGGAGTATGACTTCTTCCGCAAGAGCCATGATGGCCCGATCTACCGACGCCTCTTCAAGCACGGCGATATGATGGCAACCCTGAATACTCGTAACTTGAAGACAATCATGATGGAATTCCACGAACCTGTTTTTGAGGTCATCGTCAACGCCATCGAACTGAAAATTCAAATTGTGGATTTCCCATGCAAATCGAAGTGAATATCAAACCTGCAGAGGTCAAATCTCTCAAACTCGAACTGGAGCTCGAATAATGCTGCCCCGCTCATTCTGGATTGTCTTCGTCATCTTCTTGTGCCTCTTAGCGTGGGACGCTTGGGCTGACGATAAGAACACGCACTATTGTATTCAAATGGATAACGGCAGCAAGACGGTGACGCAGTGCCAGAACAGTACGGTTACCATCGTGGACAGTTTCAGCGATAAGGTTGTCGTCTGTTCGACCAACCCTTCTGAAACCCCTCGTTGCCAGACTTTGGCATTTAAGGAGAAGAAATGACGCAGGTTAACACGGACTACGTGAATCTCGGTCCCGAGGTAAAGGCCCTCACCGCACTGAAAGTCAACGAGTTTTTCCAGTTCCCGGAGGACGGATGCGTGTACCGCGTGATTCATAAAGGTACCGAGGACGCCCTGTGCCTCGATCTTACCGATCTCCGGGCGAGCATCTTCAAGTTGGACATGGACGTTGAACCTCGCGAAGTCAACAAGATCGACATCAAGGTGGAGCTCCTATGAACTACGAGATCCACCTCACGGTACCGGTCGATCCAGAGAAGCCTGAACAGCTCGAGAAGTTCAAGAGCGTGTGTGTGGACCTCGGCGTCAAGGCGATCATCATCGATGCGAACCCACTGACTGACGTCATGACCTCCTTCAAGATGCAGACGGACGATCAGAATGCCGTGTTCACGGAGATGGCCCGTCAGATGCTAGTCTTGGGCACCTTTGGGTTCCGAGCCATCCGGACGAAGGTCGAGACTGACCTGACGCACCCGTCTGCTATGACACCGCTGCCGAATCAGTATTTCGAGTCCCATCTCCAGGTCTGGGTTCGGGATGATCAGCTTGAGGACTTGAAGGACTTGGCCCATGGCCTGGACTTCTACGTCTCACGCAATGCGTTCAAGGCACCGGTCGACGGGCGTCACATTCGCATGATCACCGTACGTCAGTACCACACGACGCCGGATCGCTTCACTACTCGCATCACCGCTCTTCGCAAAGTTCTGCCTGGACAAGGCTATGACTTCGCTAAGGATATGGAAATCGAGTTCGCCCTGTTCGATTCAAACTCTTCGCACGACACCCCTTGGATTGAATCTCGGGGGTGGTAAACGCAGGGAAGCTTCGGCTTCCTTTTAGGAGGAATTATGAGTGTTCACTTAGAGATTTACCTTCGCTTGCGTCAACTGGAGCTCGCCCTGGCAGTACCCGGAGCGCTCGAAAACTTACGGGACGTGAACGGTAACGCTCTCGGGTTCACGATCAGGATATCCGAGGCGATTGACAACTACGAGCTGGCCTACCCGTACCTAAAACAACCCTCCCCTCGGGATAAGCAGTCAATCTGACGGACCGACGATGGTATAAGTATCTTGGAGGTACTTATGATTCCCTATCAACCTGAAGATCTACGAGCGGTCAATTTCCATGGCCGTCTCATCTATGTATTGAAGTACCCCGACTGGGAAGAAGAGGCTGTGGTCATCAACCACATCATTGACCAGCTCGGGCTTGGCCACCAGAAAGAAGACTTACTGTATCAAACCATCTACGACACAAAGTTCCTGACTCAGGTCGTGCACGTGGAAGATCAGGGTACCACCCATGAGCTCGTCGTCGTGCCGATCACGAAGCTCAACGCGTGGCTGTTCTCACTAAGACTCCAGAAGGATGTCCAACAGATGTGGTTCACCCAAGAGGTGATCACGGAAGATGGCGAGATTCAGGAGGACCGTGTGAACGTCCTGGAGAACCTGAAACGTTATCAATCTGAGTGTTGTGCCGTGCTGTATTCATATTGGCACAACGGCATGGCGATTAACCCTAATGCCGGGCAACCGTTCGCGGGGCTCACGAGTCTGTGGCGGGCGGCACGGGTTAACCGGGAGAAAGTGCTGGCGGTATTCTCAGAGTACGCAGAGCAACAGGGCGAGGATTACTCGATCAAAACCCTGCGATACGGCGTTAATAACCTGCTCTGTGAGTTCTTCCCACAGTCGCTCGTGATCAAACCTGAGGATTCTCAGGATGGCTTCGCACTGTATCGTCTGGCTCTGGCCGAAGACTATATCGCACGGTATCTCAACCAAGCGATAGAAGACCAGCTGTCTCCGACGCAGGTTATCAGCACGCTGGACACCGATATGATCGCAGCCTTCCACAAGATCGCCGCCGGCTTACTCGAGGCAGTGAACGAGTGGAGCCTGTCAATACCTGGCCAAAAGCCGGTATAAGAGTTATGTAAGGGGACACTGTCGTCCCCTAATTTTTTCAACCAAGGAGACATCATGTCTGTTCATTTCCTTCTGCAACAAATCCACAAAGTAAACGTTCTGGGCACCACTGTAGCTGTTCTGGTCGACGACAAGGGTAACCCGACGGTAGCCCTGCAGACTATCGTTGACGCGATTGGCCTGCCGTTCGGTCCTGAATTCGATCGCCTGAAAGCGGACCGTCGCTTCGGTGCTCAGCGCCTGACCGTACGTACCAACCAGGGCGAAACCATCGATGAAGTGGTGCTGCCGCTGACCAAACTGCACGCCTTCCTGTTCACCGTTGACTCCTCTCAGATCGACGCCGTGGCCGCCGCCCGTCTGGAACTCTTCCAGTTGGAGTGCGTGGACGTGCTGAACGACTACTGGAACAAAGGCGTGGCGCTGAACCTGCGTCAGGAGATGGGTAACACTGAAGCGGTTAACTACCGTGACGCCCGTAAGCTGTCCCGTCCGGCTCTGGTCGAAGCAGTGAAACGTCTGTGCTCCTACGCGACAGCGTCCGGCGTGACTCTGGACGAAGACGATGCGTATCACTCTCTGATCTGCTTCTGCTGGGACCGTCTGGGTCGTGGCCCGATGAAGGCGGAAACCGAAGAAGTCGACACCAAGTTCTACGGTTACGACTCTTACCTGCTGGCCGCTATGGAGCGCTCTGCGGTGCGTCTGATCGACCTGGTTATCCAGGAAGAGCAGCCGGTTGGCGAAGTTCTGCAGTATCTGCACGAGCAGATCGAGAATGACCTGGCTAAGATCGGTGAGCGTGCGTTCGAAGTGCTGGAAGCGAAATAATACACTGGGAGCGGCCTTCGGGTCGCTCCCTTCCGAAACATGAGTTTTACATTTGGAGTTTGTATGAAGCAGATCGATTTCTACGGTGATAAATTGGATGTAGTGGACATGGAGGATGGTAAGCCTGGTGTCGCTATGCGTCGCCTTGTCGAAAATCTCGGACTGGACTGGAAAACACAGCACCGCAAGCTTGAAGACCCGATATATTCGTGTGGTCATATGACCACGCACGACAGTAGTGGCAGAGAGCAGGAAATGTTAGTGATGCCGGTTAAGTCCATCCCTGCATACCTCTTCTCTATCAATCCGAAAAAGGTTCGTGAAGATCTGCAAGAGAAGCTGGCCTTATATCGTTTGGAGTGTGTGGACGTTCTGTATAACTACTGGGCTAAAGGATATGCGGTCAACCCTCGTGTCTCTATCGAAGACAACATGATGAGCTTCTACCACACGTCAGGTGAGTTGGCGGCAGACTTTATGCAGAACATGCTGGATCATACTGCAGAGACGCCTGCTCAGAACGAAATCATCGGCCGCATCATCGGGCATATCCTGACGGAAGCTTTACGAGCAGAAGATCTCGACTTGCAGAAAAACATCCTGACTCGTGAAGGCAAGACTCGCTATCTGACTCGTACAGAGATGGCTGTAATCTCGGTTCTGGAGCTTGAGATCGGTGCATGGATCGGCCGAAACCGTAAGCTTCCTCAGAGTGAAATGGAAGTGATGGGGATGGTGAAGGATGTAAGTCTGTTGGCAGATAACTTAGTGTCAGATGCCCGCTTCATTCTGCGTAGCTACACTGAACGTTTTGATAAGCCACTGAGCTGTTTCTTGGCGAAAGTGTAAAAGAAAAGGGACCCGAAGGTCCCTTTTTAGTAAGCATCGCGATTAAGCGTTGACTGCAGACTTGAAGCCGCGGCCGCTACGGAAGTGCGGAGCCTTACGAGCTTCGATCACCAGTGCGTCGCCGGTCTGCGGGTTGCGACCATTACGCTCTGCACGATCACGGCTGGAGAAGGTACCAAAACCGGTGATGCCAACAGTTTCACCTGCAGCAACCTGACCGACGATACCGTCGAACAGAGCGTTCGCTACCTGAGCAACGCGGGTTTTTGGCAGTTCCAGTTCTTCAGCTACTTTTGCAATCAGTTCGGACTTATTCATGAGTTGTCTCCTGTGTATGTTAACTCGATGCAGGGATCATATCGAAAGAAAAGGCTCAGTGCAAGCCCTTTTTGAAAAAAGTTTACGGGACGGCATAAATACGCCATTTTTTAGCCTCCGTTACACCAAAAGTTACAGAAAAACCCTTGTGTATCAAGGCTTTGAGGCGATTCAAACGTTGTAACTTTTGAAACGTCACCCTAAGACATCTATAGGTAGAGTCCTACTATATATATTACGAATGTCTTTTTTAACAAATAAATAATATAGGGAGTCTATAGGGGCTATAGGGCTGTCTTGAGGTGGGTTTGAACGGTTACAACGTTTGAGCTCCTGACTCTTCGCAACCGGCCGCGGTAAACGTCCAAACGCTTGACGTACGGTGCCCGCAGTAGTACAGTATCCGGGAAGGAACGCATTCATGGGAGATTGGCTCCGACGCTCACTTCGTGTAAAATAAGGTAGTCAATCATGAATGTTGTTCTCCTTGTTAAAAACCCCTGCGGGGGTTCTTAGGCCCTCCGGGGCCTTAGTTTTTACTGGAGACTCAACATGTATCTACTGCTCGCCTTACTCTTCATCAAGCACTTCGCGTGTGACTACCCGCTTCAATCTCAATGGATGCTTCAGAAAGCTGCTAAGAAAGGCTGGGCCTTCCCGCTCACCGCCCACGCAGCCCTGCACGGTTGGTTCACCTATATGATCGTCCTCTTCATGACCGTCGCCGCCGATCCCGGGTTCGCTCTCCTCATGGGCTTGATCGATTTCGGTGCTCACTGGGCCATCGACTACTGGAAAGCTCAACGAACATCCGCCGAGTTCGGATCCCGGAAGTTCTGGAACTACCTGGGGCTCGACCAGCTACTGCACAATTTGACTTACCTGGCAATCATTTTCTGCTATTCCCTTTACATGGCGGGAATTTAAGCATATACTTGTGGCAACAAGAGGAGAATCTTACATGTTGCCACAAACTTTTCACATCCCTGGACGTCGCCACGCTTATGTTGACCTTAACGATGTATTCGAAATGTATGCTCTGACTGGCCGCTTCCGTGACTGGGTTCGCCGTGTGGTTCGCCCACTGCTGTCGACCGCGGTTATCGAGTACGCCAAAGAGGGTGCTGATCCACGTGAGAAGAACTACGCTATCGCTGAAGCGAACGCCGTAGCTCTGATCGCCACGCTGCCAGAAGATAAGCGTCAGGCTGCCCGCCGTGCTATCCCTGCAGCTCCAGTCGTAGCGTCCCCGGCGCCGGCGGCACCGACCCGTCGTGAATCTCGTAACCACATCCGCATTCGCGTTCCGGTACACGGTATCTCTCACAACGCAATGTACGAAGCGACCTCGTTCGGTGCGAACCGCCCGCTGCGTCGTACCGCTGAGTACAACGAATGGCGTGAAGTGTTTGAGTCCTTCATTCCAGGTCGCCCGCGTTGGCTCGACAAGCGTCGTCCGTGCCACGTTGACATCAAGTTCGGTCACACCAAGACCTACGACACTGAGAACCTGATGAAGTCCGCCATCGACACCCTGTTCAAGGTGTGGCGTTCGAGCGACAACAGCGTTCGTTCTGGCTCCTTCACCGGTGAAGTGGTGAACGCTAAACGTGACGGTTTCATCGAGATCGACGTTTACCAATAAGCCGCTTCGCATGGTATAAGTATCTTGTAAACAAAAGGGATCACTTCGGTGGTCCCTTACCTATTTCTAAGGAGACTTATATGAAACTTGCAGAACGTATCGAAAACCTTATCCAGGGCGCTTACGAAAAAGGCCAGACCACCTTCACCACTACCCTTCAGAACTTCGAAATGTTCGAACAGGATGAGATCGACGAGCTGATCACGGATCTCCGCACCCGCGGTTTCCATATCACTCACGATGATGTCTATAATGACATGAGTGTCACCCTACCTACCTTCACTTTCGCTGAACGTGCCCGCATGATTGCGTATAACACGGACGCCGTCACTAAGAAGTACATCGAGCGTATCTCGAAGGACGTCATCACGTCGTCGAAGCTGGGTTACGTCGAAGAGGAAGTGGAGTTCTACGATATCGCTGATGCTACCGTCGTGGATAAACTTCATGAACACTTCGCTCGCGAAGGCTTCAACGTTACCCGTACGGATGATGCTAAGCGTAGCTACATCAAGCTCACTCTCCGCTGGAACAAATGATGCACGAGTACGACCAGGAGCTGGACTGGCTCTATTTCCAATCGGCCTGCCTGCAGTTCAATCCCTATTCAGGACCGGGTCCGTGGGAGTGGGAGGTCTGCCATTGGTGGCCTTTCCTCTCTCCGTTCTCACAGTCCAGACTGGTAGCCTTAGCCCGTCTGGTCGGCATGGAACTCCACGTCTTCGGCCCAACTCTGGCCATCATCTACAACCCTAAGAAGCCAAGCCGTTGGCAGATCATCAAGAGGATTTTCAATGACACCTTCAGAAGCCGCTCAAGCGAAAGCAGACGGGATCACAATGACGGCCCACAAGTGGATCGCGAAGATCGAACTGGACTGGGAACGTCAACTCGGGAGCGGTCGTGATTTCCTTCGGGTCACCGGACTTGAAGATGAAGTTCAGGAAGTACAAGATATCGTGGTACGTCATTTCGTGAAGCTCGGGTACGGTTTCCAGATGGAGACCTACATGGGTGCGTGGGATGACTACGAAGGGTACTGTCTGCGGATCGCACCGTCGGCAGAAAAACATGAGCGTGGCATATTCGGCCGGCTCTTCATGCGCCTCTTCGGAGGCGAAGGCGCTTAGGAGGAATCGTGGGCGTATTAGATCAACTGAAGTTCGGTATTAAACACGCAAAAGAGCTAGGACATACTGAAGTGACCACTGATTTGATCCGCCAACTTCCCCCTGAACGGAAGGGATCGGTCATCCGTGCACTTGAGGCTCTTGGCTTCACCGTGAAGTACAAGGGTCCGATGACCTTCAACTTTCCACACCACTTGATCAAACTGGGGAGACGCAAATGATCACTTACGTAAAAGGGAACGCACTCACCCTGGCTGAGAAGGGTAACTACGTTGCCTTTCTTCATGGATGCAACTGTTTGAACCGCATGGGTCGCGGCATTGCGAAGGAAGTTCGGGACCGCTTCCCGTCACTGTATCTGGCGGACCAGGCCACTAAGCAGGGCGATCGTCGCAAACTCGGACTGTTCTCCTTCCACGACTATCCGTGGGGCCGCGGCTATAACCTGTACACGCAGTACTCTCACTCAGACGAGAACGATATGGTCGATTGGCCATCGGTACAGCGTGGTTTGGAGCGAGTGTTCCAAGACATGAAGGCTCGTACGCTGACGACGCTCATCATGCCAAAGATCTGCTCGGGATTAGCTCGTGGCAAGCTTACCGAAAAGGAAGCATGGGACCGAGTAGAGACCATCCTCTATAAGGAATGTCCGGACGGTATCGACGTCGTTGTCGTGGAGTATGATCCTCGTGCGTAAATCACCTCTCGCAATCGCCATCGGGATGTCCTTCTTCTCCGGCGTGCAGTTAGCGTCGTCCCGGGTCGGACCGATCTCTCCGTACCAGTCTGTCCTGAACAGGGAGATATACCATCGGATCATCGGTGGTAACTTCCGTCGTGGCCGTGACATGGGGAAGACGTTGAATTGGCCTAACAACTATCAAAATGGAAGAACGCTATGATCGAGAGTCTCAAAGCCTTATTCAGGAAACAAGTGGAGCCATCCAAGGTCACCGTCAACGGGGTGAGCTACTCCGGCCGTAACGTCACGATCGATGGCGACAAGGTTATCGTGGATGGCAAAGTTGTTGAAGTGCCGGAAGGCCGGAAGATTGAAGTCACCATCGAAGGTGACCTGGAAAGGTTGCATCTGACAAACGGCGTCGTGTATGCCAAAGGTATGATTGGGGACATCGCGATGCAGAACGGGACGGTGAACGCCGAAGCTGACATCAAAGGTGAAGTCTCCATGGGCAACGGTAAGATCACCTGTCATGATGTCTATGCTGACGTCAACCTGGATATGGGAAGTATTAAGGCATCAACGATTCACGGGAATGCCAGTACGAAGATGGGAAATATCTCGCGGTAACGCTTGACGAGCCCTTCGGGGCTCTGATAGTATCTAACCTCATCTTTTAGGAGACATCATGAACAAGACGATTGCACTTAAAGAGTTCAACAAGCGGGCTTCGGTCGTGCTGAATGAGAAAGAGTTTGATCTGATCGAAGACATGATGGCTTTCGATAAAGAGAAGGTTCAGGGTGCGTTCATCGCACTGACAGGACGTGAAGTCACCGTGGCAGACATCGATCTGGCCATTCTGATCATCGAACTGTCGAAAGCCCTGACGCCGCCGGTGCTAACTATCCGTGATCCACAGTTAGGTGGATCTCCTAGCCTGCCGTGGCCGAATCGCAGTCCGATTACGCCATACACGCAGCGCTGGGATGACGGCAAGGTCATCTGCGGAGCACATTAATCGGTATGTAGCCCAGTCTGGTAGGGCGCCTGGTTTGGGACCAGGGGGTCGAGGGTTCAAATCCTTCCATACCGACCAAGGGAGAGTGGCTGAGTGGTTTAAGGCAGCGGTCTTGAAAACCGTCGGCTCCGCAAAGGGTCCCTGGGTTCGAATCCCAGCTCTTCCGCCATCGGGGATTTAGTTTAGTTGGTAAAACGTCTGCCTTGCACGCAGAAGTCCAGGGTTCAAATCCCTGTTTCTCCACCAATTTAAGGGAGACATTATGTCAAGAACGCGTCACCGCAGTAAGGGTAACGGAGGGATGGACGCTGGCGTCAAAGACGCTCAGAACCGTCACTCCAGAATGGATAAGCGAAAGCTTTCCGGGCTAACACTTGATGAATGTCTGTCATACGATACCTGGAACATAGACGGCGATTACTACGACTTCGAGATTCTCGAAGAACCGCCAAAGCTCCTGGATCTGGGTAACGACAAGAAGTATAAGCGGCAAGCCAACGAAGGCTTCCAATATTCATAACTTCGATAGAGTCCTGGCTCTCTAAAACCGGGCGGATAAACATGATCCTTATCGCAGATGTGCAGTATGGTAACGTTAATTGGGCCGCAGGCATCCTCTACCAGAATTGGCAGAGTAAGACGCCTAGCGGCTCTTTTCGTTTTATAGCAGGTGATGTCGAAGAGTACGCGCCAGGTGAGTTCTATCGCCGTGAACTCCCAGCATTGCTAACTCTCGTTGAGAAGTACTCCCCGTCTATCGTAGTGGTTGATGGATACGTAGATCTTCCACAGGGACCTGGCCTCGGACGTCACCTTCATAACGCGACCGGTCTGCCAGTCCTCGGGATTGCAAAAAAGAGATTTGAAGGAGTGCCTGATTCCTGGGGCGTTCTCCGGGGTAAGAGTGAAAAACCACTCTGGGTCACTGCGATAGGGGTTGACAACCCACTGCAGATCGTGAGAGACTTACCTGGTAGACATCGCCGCCCAGACTGGGTCGTAGCGGTGGATCAATTAGCTCGGGGGCTATAGTATTAGCGGTCAACATACCGGCCTGTCACGCCGGAGTCGCGGGTTCGAATCCCGCTAGCCTCGCCATATTCTGGACCGATAGTTTGTAGAGACTCTGATCAAGTCCATCTAAAACGCCCGGGGTCCAACCTGGGAAACGTGGCTGGGAACGCCACAGAGTCCGCCAAACAATGGGGGAAGTGCTGAAGGGCCTCTGCAGGGGGTTTAACCCGCTGAGATATCCCACTCTCGGCAGCACTGGGAGCCCCCGCCAAACAAAGTCCTGCACCTATCCCATCCGCACGAGGTTGGGAGGGTTCCCAAAGCAGGCATGAACGCGCCCCGTCGCCCTGTCCTACCGGAAGGGTTATTCTAGACGGGGCTTCTTTTTATGGAAGAGTGGCGGAGAGGTAACGCAGCACCCTGCTAAGGTGTGGTCCGCAAGGGCCCCTGGGTTCGAATCCCAGCTCTTCCGCCATAAGAGGTGACTATGCTCGAACATCTCAAGTCCCGTTATTACGACCCCGAACGCTACCCCACTCAGTGGATCACCGAAGACCGTCTCACGGTTCCTCTGCACGATTTCGGCGGTGTGATGCGAGGCTTTCTGCAGTACACGCCGGCGGCACCCAAGAAGGGTCCGTACCCGCCTGATCTGAAGTATTTCCCACTCTGTCCGTATTCGCATCGCCAGTTTGTCTGGGGCCTGGAACTCCCAGTCCGCGGCCACACGGTCTTCCTCACCGAATCGATCTTCAAGGCGGCCGCCCTGCACTCCGTCGGCGCCAATGCCTGGTCGATCAACGGTTCAGACATCCACTCGACGCTCCGTCACCAAATGGATCTCCTCCCGTACCGGTTCATCTGCTGCGGCGACCAGGACAAACCCGGCGTGAAGTTTGCCCGAAATTTCCGTTACGGTTACGTCGGACCAGACTTGGACGAGCAGACGCCCGAGCAGCTCAAGCGAATCGTGGATTATTACGGAGCCCTTGACTAACCCTATTGGCCTGTGCCATACTGCAGGCCTTGGGGAGTTAGACCGTAGTTGGTAGCGGGGCAGACTGTAAATCTGCTGCTCATAGAGCTCGGGTGGTTCGACTCCATCACTCCCCACCACGCAGCTGTAGCTCAGACGGTTAGAGCGCCGGTTTGAAAATCCGGAGGTCGATTGTTCAACTCAATCCGGCTGCACCACTCAATTGGGGTTTCGCCAAGTTGGTTAAGGCCCGGGGCTTTGATCCCCGTATCACAGGTTCGAATCCTGTAACCCCTGCCACTGAGGTTCACTATGGACTGGAATCAAGCTTCTTTTTTAGCTCTCTCATTAACTGGTTTAATCATCATGGCTTGGGGCTCTTTCGGCGTCTGGCTTCTCTGTGCTTTCATGAGCGTGACTCGTAAAATGATCCTCCTGCCGATCGGCATGGGTTCACTCGTCGTCTTCACCGCTATCAAGTTCTTCGGAGGCTGAATGTTCTTTGCGATACTCGGTTGGCTCATTCTCATGGTGCTGTCCATTGGTTTCATGATTGGCGGCCCCATAGCGGTCATCGTTGCGGTGGCGTTCTCCGGAGAACGACCGTGGCCTGCCATCATTCCATTCGGTCTCGGTGCGTTCTTCATCTACCTTCTGTGCACGCACGCCCCTTTCCATATCGTCTTCTCGTGATGGTATAAGTAAGGTGTAGCAAGACAGATAGTTATAGTTGGTGAAAACGCATCCATTTCGATGAGTCGGGGGTTCGAGTCCCCCTCTGTTTAGACGGTAAAATCTCCTTATTAGGAGAGCCACTATGCAAAAACAATCATCTTTTATCTTCACGGCACTCGGTGGTCACGTTCTCCAGAACATTGCCGGTGCCAAGCTCGTAAAGTCTAAGGGTTTCCTCGAAGGGACGGCGAAAGCCCTCCTCTCGGGAACACTTGCCCGTAATGCCCGACAGGGTACTCTGAAGGAAGGTCTGAAGTCGGCGGTGACGTCGGTGGCAGCACCTGAAGCTATCATGGCTCAGCGTCGTGCCTACGAGGCCGGGCGTTCACTCTACTCCCGTGCTCGTGCTCTGGGCGTGGATCCGAACAAGCTTACCAAACGTGATGCGGCGAAGCTCCGTATGGTGGCAGAAGGTCGTCTTCCGGATAAGCAGAAGACGACCCTGACTGAGAAGGCCCGGAGCATGATCGGTGGGAACACCCTTCCGCCGAAGACGATCAAGGCTGACATGATCAAGGAAGTAACGGAACGTCCGGTCGGTAAGCTTGGCCCTCACTCATCTATTGCGACGATCGGTGCGAACACGGCCGCGACAGTCCTCGAGCCAGGGGTTGGTCTGCTGAACGCCGCGAAGTTCGGTACCGAATCCAAGGCCTTCCAGAACACTGCTCTGGGCCGTTACGTTGAGAAGAACTTTGTTCACAAGCCACTCTCCGGGGCTTTCAAGTCCGGTGCTGAAGGTCAGGCCATGAACAAGCTCAAGAGCTTCGGCTACACGTACGGCGTCAACGGTGCAATCGGTAAAGCCATCGAGGGCGCCCACAAAGCCGGTACTAAAATGCCTAAGAAATAAGGTATAAGTACTGTGTAAAAGAGGAGTATTATCATGGCAGGTTGGACACTAATCGTAGTATGTGCACTCGTGGCATACTGGATGTGGAATCAGTAAGGAGCTTCGGCTCCTTTTTAGGAGACGCTATGTACAAGCACAATCGCGGAGTGATCAAGGAGAGTGCCGTGAAGGCCATTCTCCAAGATCCTCTTTTTAGCCAGAAAGTGGAAAAGCCCAAGAAGGGCAAGGGCTCTTACCGTCGGGTTAAAGCGGTAAAGGCTTACCTTTAAACTTAATCACCCGGGTGGGGCTCAGGTACTTCTTCGCCTTCGCGGCTAGAGTCCCCACCGAACCTTCACGAATCGCCTTCGGCCCGGGCTTCCGGGAGTTGGCGGCAATGCTGTAGTTGCTGGCAAATCTTGCTGGATTCTCCATACGTACCTCCAAATTGATTTTATCCCGTTCTCCCTGTATAGTCGAGGAAAACAGGAGACTCCCTATGAACTACTACGTAAGTGCCTTCTCTTGGCGTAACCTCCCCAAGTTCCCGATCGACATCGAAGACTTCACTCAGTTCCATCCGTGCTACGACCTCCTCGAAGAGAAGCTGCGGGAGAATCCCAACGCGTACTTCACCATCCAGATCACCCTGGAGGAGGAAAACCCTGAGGACGATCAACAGTTTATCATCCAGTACCGCTACGCCGAACCCGGTAAAATCAATGCCATCCTATGCAATGACAAGGAGCAGTGTCTGCACGACAACTACCTCCTGTTCATTACAGCGGAGCACAAACTTAAAGGTGTGCCAATTGACGCCCAGGCTGAAGAAGATCCCGAAGACATTGTTAAAATCATCTTAGAATATGGCGGACACATCGCCCAAGGCATCCAGTGGGCCGCCTTCCTTCTACGGGAGAACGGTGAGCGGGGCCTTACTCAGTATTTCGATGATTTACCAACACAGGAGCTCCACTAATGACTGAAAGCACGAAGACGCTGAACTCCACGGCGTCTACTCTCAAGAAGAACCCTGGACGCATTGGCCGATTGGTCAAGGCAGCCAAGCTTCTGATCGTGCCTCCTAAACAGTACGCCACCGGTAAGTCCAAAGAGTTGCTCGAAGCAGCTGTCGCTAAGCTCAAGGCCAAGCGGGGACTTAACGGGGTCGTCGGGGAAGGTGCGGGTCCGTTCTCGGACAAAGCCCTGCAGAAATCTGCAGCGGATGAAGGCAAGACGATGGTCGCAGGTACCGCAGCCGGTGCCTTGACCGCTAACGCTATCGCCGGACCGATTCGTTCAGCGAAGGCGGATAGTCATCTCAGCCGTATGCATAAGACTAAACGTGACAAAGACTTCAAGAAGGTCCTTGCCGGCAAGATGCCGAAGCGGGATACCTTGAAGTTCGATGATACTGCAGGTCGCCGTATCGGTAAGGTTCTAAAGAAGAGCGTCCGGTACACTACCGGTAAGGGTGCGGCAGCAGGTGCAGTACTGACGGGAGCCGCGTTGCTCGGCCGTCAAATGAAAAAAGAGGCTAGCATGAACAAAGAAGCAGTAGACAAATCAACGAAGGACAAGGCCCTGGCGGCTTCGGCAGTCGGTTCCGGTGCGGCACTGGGAGGCGTACTGACTCATGACGCGAAGAAGTCTCGTGTGGCTTCCCGCCTGGGCACTAAGGGTGCGTACAAGCACATGGCCAATCCTTCGGTAGAGGGTGCAGCGAAGCGTCTGGCGGACTCTGCCAAGACGATGCGTCGTATGGGTAAACCACTGAAGCGTGCTGGCATTAAGGGTGCGATCGTGGGTGGTCTGGCCGGTGCCGCACTGGGTGCCGCTCACCTGAAGAAGGAAGCGGAAGTCGTCGATATGGCGGCTGAACGTAACAAGCGTGCCGCTGACAAGATGTCTCAGTCACAGAAGACCTTCAAAGCGATGAAGGGTCGTGGCGAAGCCGCTAAGAAGCTGGCCAGTAAAGCTAAGCTGAAAGGTGCGGGTAAGCTCGGTCTGGCTGCCGCTGCAGGCGCTGCAGTTGGTGCTGCAGTAGCTGGCCACAAGAAAGAAGCAGGCATCCTGAACTCCCGTACCGTTCAGCAACGTGGTGCCCAAGCCCTCAAGGTTCTGAAGCGTGCCCAGAGCATTGAGAAAGTCAAAGTGGATCGTCTCAAGAGTCACGCTAAGAAAGGCCTGGTAGGCGGTGCGATCGTCGCTGGCGGCGTTGCCGTGACCAAGAAAAATGAGGAGCTGAAGAAGCAAGCCGCTGCCCTCGTGATCAAGGACGGCAAGAAGTACCGTAAGGGTACTGTGGGTTCAGCAGCTTCTAAGGTTGCGACCGCGGCAGGTGTCGTCTCTGCTCTGCGTGGGCGTAACCTCAAGGGTGTCGCGAAGTCTGTCCTGAAGGGTGGAGCACTGGGTGGTGCCTACGGTACCGTTCGTGGCGCTAACCGTCTGCGTAAAGGCGAAGTGTCTCTGTCCAAGGACGAGATGAAGAAGCTGACCAAGAAGGCCGCCGAGCTGCTACACCACAATGGTCAAGACATTCGTCGTGGAACCATCGGTTCTGCAGCCGGTAAGATGGCCCTGACCGGTGCTGGCCTCGGTGCCCTGGCGGGTCTGGCGGCAGGTCCGGTCGGGATGGTTGCCGGTGGTGCTATCGGCGGATTTAACGGTGCGGTCACCGGCGGTCTGTACGGTATTGCCCGTGGCGCTCTGCGTTCACAGGACGGGGAAGTCTCAATGGATCCAACGAAGTTCGATAAACTGAAGGCGAAGGTATCTAAATGAGTAAAGAAAGCGCCAAGAACGAAGGACGTAAATCGGCGCTAGCAGGGGCGGCTTCGGCCGTCCTCGCTTCCAAGTCGTCGAAGAACATCCTCGGCTATGAGAAAGTTCACCACGGCACCCAAACACTCTCCGCAGCACAGAGTATTCGGGAGAAAGGAATTCTCAAGCGTCATTCCGGGTCGGGGATAGCTAAAGATGACATTGCCCTAGGTCATTTATCGCCGAAAGAGGCTAAAGGTAAGGTTTACACGAGTACGAGCAAACATCTTGCGGACGCTCATCGTCCTAAGATGGGGGCTATGCACATGGGTGATCGAGTGACGGCCCGTATGCCATACCGAGCGAAGCACCGTTTGGGAGAAGACACCGTATTCGCCAATGCTGCCAAAGGTAAGATCGGAGATCCTTCCGATGTAGCCCCTGCTAAGCGAGCGTTGAAGACACTTCGTATTTACAAGCATGACGTGAAACCCCGTTTCATCGTCGGTGGTGCACACGATGGCGGTCGTCGTCAGTTCGCAACCAAGGGTAACATGCGTCGGTACCTCTCCCAGGCCGGCGGTAAAGCCCGTTTCGCTAAGGGTGTTGCCCAGGCAGCCGGTGCGGTCGGTGGCGGCATGTACGCCGTGGCCAAAGCGATCCAAGCCCGGAAGGAGGCGAAGAAATGAGTTTGTACAAGTACGCCAAGACCTTGAACGAAATCAAAGAGGAACGTTCTCACCGTAACCGCCGTCTGAAGGCGGCCCCGTACATCGTAGGCGGACTGGCGGGGGCGGCTTCGATCGCCCACGACACGACCCGCAAGACCGGAGCCTCACAGATGAAGTGGAAAGGCGGGAAGCTGACGAAGGTTCCTCAGCGTCAGTACCACTTGCTGCGTAACGGCGGTGCATCCATCGGTAAACACGTGGAGAACTCCGTGATGCGTGCAGCACCTAAGGCCGCTGCTGCCGGTTTCCTGACAGCCGGTGCCGGCGCTCTGTATAAGTACGTTGCAGAGGAACGAGCTCGTCGTCAAGAGAAAGCACGACGTGCGGAACTCGCTAAATAAGGCCCTTCGGGGCCTTTTTAGTGGTATAAGTATAGTGGAGGTAACCTATGTTACTAGAAAAACTGCTCGACCTGTATAACCGGGGTGATCTCGAGGCTCTTCGACAGGCTGTCATTGAGAATCAAGACACACTGACTTTCAACGCAAATCTCTTGGTATCTTACCCAGACTTCACGGCCCAGTGCCTTAAAATTCTGGAAGAAACCAAGAGGAATTCTTCATGATCAAGTACGCGTATAAACTGGCGGATTTCGCCAAAGGGATCAAAGCAGTCCGGGCCAAGGGATTGGTCCACCGCCGCAACCTCACCGTCCACATGGACCCGGATGCCGCAAAGGTAACGATGCCGACCACTAAGGGCCAGGGTAACGGTCCGATGGCGTTAACCATGCACGGCAAAGACATCTCCGGTCACCGAGAGGGCTGGCATGTTGACTTAAATTCTCACCGGAAGGGTATCTACGCCCGCGGTCAGGCCCATAACGTTCTGAACGATGTCCACAAATCGATGCACCCTCACGGCATTGACAGTAAGAGTATGAGCGGGGGCGACCGTAAGGCGGCCAACCACATCGTTCTTCGTCATGAAATGGATGAGCACCGTGCCTTGAAAGACTTGCGGAAGCACCACAAGAACAACAACGGTAGCTCCTTCGTCGGAACCTCTCACTTGGCCCCGTCTGTTCTGCTCCGTGAGAGCAACAACGTGGCTAAGCTCGGGGCCGGTACCCGCAGTAAAGAACTCTACCACAAGGCTAAAGGTCTCATGGTTTCAACGCGTCGTTCAAGCGGAGAAGCCGATCACCTGAAAGGTATGATCGAGAGTTACCAGGCACCGAAGCGTAAGAACGTGGTGTTCAAGAACCATAAGCCAACTCACGCTCCGATGAACTATGAGTATGGTAAGACTCGACTCTCCCGTCACGCGATCAAGGCGATGGACAAGGCGTCGATCCGTCAAGGCCACACCGTGGTCGTGCCGAAGAGTTGATCTACCGCTTTTTAGCTGGTAAGATCTTTCCGACTACTCACAGGAGAACACTATGAAAGACCAACACACCAAGATTAAAGGCTATCGTGATCTGGACCAATGGGATATCGACACCATGAATCGCATCAAGGACGCCGGTAACGCACTGGGCGCTCTGATCGAAGACCTGCAGGCCCAAGAGGGTATCGATCAAGTCTTCCTGGCGACCGGTAAGGCCGACGTCCAGAAAGGTCTGGCGATGATCATCCGTTCGATTGCCCAACCGTCAACGTTCTGCTAATGTACGATTGGTTGGCGGTAATTATGCTCTACGTCTGCATGGGTACGATGCTCTGTGCGGCGATGAGGGAATGTCAGAGGGCCGGGAAATCGGGACCCCTTATCGAATTCATTGGTAACTCATTCATTCCGTAAATCCTAAAGCTCCTTCGGGAGCTTTTTTACATTTAGGGGTTGACACCCTGTTCGCCACTCGGTTATGATCAGTCCATCGCTCCCTGGTACGTGGGAGGATAAAACGGCAGCGGATCTCACTGGGCCCTCTCTTTGAAGATCACTGATAACGTACAAGGCAGGGTTTTTCATAGGGTTGCTCCCTCGGTTTTTACCCCTTAGCCGGTAGTCACGCCGGTGCCGACAGAGTGATGGTGCGGTTCTGTAGCTCAGCGGTTAGAGCGCTCGCCTGTTAAGCGAGGGGTCGATGGTTCAAATCCATCCAGTTCCGCCAAATATTTCAACCAGGAGAAGATAATGGCACATATCGTTGGTCAACTTACTGCAGCAGAACCTAAGGGTCCTGCTTACACGCTGGAAAGTCTGGAGAACCACGCGACTCACGTTCGCACAAACACTCTGGACATCAACGCGGGACTGCGTAAAGTCTTAACTCTTCTCCGCGGTGAGGAGCTCTGTGGTCAGGGACTCAGTGAATCCACCCCGGTCTGTGGCAAATTGGCAGAGATCTCGGTTATTCTGCAAGGCACTCGCAGCAATCAGGATGAAACCTTCCGATTGGTCGCTGAGTTGCAGAGTTTGTTAAATGTTGACGCCTGAACAGAGTAGGGCGTACGAGAAGTTAAGCGTTGGGGCGGTGGCGGAATTGGCAGACGCACTGGATTTAGGTTCCAGCGGGGCAACCCGTGAGAGTTCAAGTCTCTCCCGCCCTACCAAAGCCGAGAGTGGTGAAGTGGAAAACACAGGTGACTTAAAATCATCCGCTTAAATGCTCGAGGGTTCGAATCCCTCCTCTCGGACCAAAGAGCTTATTTGCCCGCGTACGGTGAGGACGAAACCAGTTTACTGGGGCGTGCCAATTAACTACGGTGCGGGGCCAAATAAGCTTTTGCTTCAATAGCTCAGTTGGTAGAGCAACCGCCTTGTAAGCGGTAGGTCGTGGGTTCGAAGCCTACTTGGAGCACCATGGACATAGTGAAAGACAGCCTAGTGAAAGACGGAAAGTTGATCGTCCACATAGGCCGAGAGGACATTGACGGGACACGTTTCTTCCTGTTAACGCCGGAGACGGCCGTCGAAGTCCGCAAGTTAATCGATAAGTTTCTGGATGGACAGGGAGAAGATACTGGGGCAGGCGCCAGCAAGGTATCTGAGTGAGGTTCGATTCCTTACACATCCACCATGCATCACAAGTGTTGTCGGTGGCACAGCGTCCTTCCAAGTCGCAGGGACCGGTTCGAGACCGGTGTGATGCTCCAAATTAGTCTCCTAGCCAGGTAGTCCTGGTGAATTCCGGCAATGTAGTCGGAAGGGAGCACAAACGGTAGTGTAGCTCAGTTGGCAGAGCGACTCCCTCATAAGGAGGAGGTCGGTGGTTCAATCCCACCCATTACCACCAGATAGTTGATGCAGTGCCCGTAATGGAGGTGATCACTATCTTGATGGTCCTAATGGACAAGTCCTGCAGTACCGCCGCGAGGCAGCACACAGGGGCGAACCAATTGCGAGGTAGAGAAGCGGCATCTTGCCAGCCTCATAAGCTGGAGATCGGTGGTTCGAGTCCACCTCTCGCATCCAACAGATCAGCCGAACCGATGTACCATTAATAGTGCACTAAGTGCCTTAATGATCGTTTTATGGTACATCGGTGCGGCCGTATCCTAAGTGGCAAGGACCCAGGTTGTGATCCTGGTCTACGTGGTTTCGATTACCACCGGTCGCCCCAAACAGGAGATTCCTATGAAGCCTTACGGTTTGAAGCTCGGCGGAAACCCAGGTTGTAACTGCGGTCGATGTCGTCGTCGTGGTTGGCGTGAAGGCGCTACTCAGAATACAATCTGCAAGTCTTCCGCACGACAGGAAGCAAAGCGTATCATCAATGGCGAGTTGGCAGAGTGACTATGTGCTCGGTTGCAACCCGAGTTAGAGAGGTTAGAATCCTCTACTCGCCTCCAAATTAAGTTGACACTTCAGTACATTCCTCGTACTATTCTCTCTGGGGGCTTCGTCTAGTGGTAAGACAACAGCTTCCAAACCTGATAACCGGCGTTCGATTCGTCGAGCCCCTGCCAGAGAGAACACTATGCAAATCCTTAAAGCTGTAGACCTCCTGCATGATGCCGGAGCCATCACTACCGAATTTCATACTCAAGTTCATGCTGCGAGCAAGGACAAACCGTCTTTGTACTTAACGCTCATCGTCAAGGTACTTGAGATCATCGTCAAAGTCGTGAAGTACCTCGCGGAGAAACGCAAATGAACTACGAACAGTTAAAGAAAGACGTCCACGCCATCTATTTAACCGGAGAGATTCCGCAGTGGGTGGCACTCTACGTCATGGGCTTGAAGCCTTCTAAGCGTTGGATCATCACGAAGCTCCACCTCGGGATCCAGTTCATCGTGAAGAAGATCCTGGAAGACATTAAGAATGACCGTAAAGACTAATATTCGCGTCACACGGATCAAAAACAACTGGCATTCCCGTTTGTTCGTCAACGGGTTGCTGGTTGACGAGATGTCGTGTAAACTGAAAGAAGACATCGGTTGGTGTTGCCGTACGATGATGCGGTGGGCCGATAAGATGGGTAGGGGCAATGCTCATACCTCCAGTGCTCGACACCGCAATGTAGGCGGTCCTGTCGGGCAGGTGAAGTACCTAGGTAAATATATTACGGAGAAAATCATGCTGTAGAACAAACACTGGATTTACACTTTCGTTCGTTACGATCTGCCACTCGAGCAGATTCTCGTTCAGTCCAACCATGCCTCTCACGAAGGCGCCCTGAAGTACCCTTACACCTCCGCAGAACCGAACTCGCTGATCGTCATTGGCGTGAAGAACAAGGCCGCCCTCGAGAAGGCCCTGGATCGCTACGCCCATTTTGACCCCACGCCTTTCTACGAACCCGACTGGGATTACGGCTTAACGGCCTTCACTACTCGTCCGGTCACGGCAGAAGAACGTGCAGAATTCCGCAAGTATCAGCTCTTCCGGGGGTCACATGTACGCAACTAATCTTCCCGACCTCATCGCTCGGATGGAAGCCTGTGAGCAGACCTCCGGACTCTCCGTTCTGGAACACGGCCATATGGTCCACGAGAGCTACCTACAGCTCGTCCAAGAGCTCGAGCAAGGCGTTGGTCCGGTTACGCTCCAGAACCTCTGGGAGTGGCTTAGAGAGCGTCTGGTGAGCCCTGATGAAATCCGTACGTACCAGATCTACCACGACTGCGGTAAGCCCGTGTGTGCCCGCGATGGCCACTTCCCAGAGCATGCAAAGCACTCGTGTAAGCAGTGGGCAGCGATCTACGGGAACGGGACAGTCTCCCGACTCATGGGTCTCGACATGTGCTTCCACTTAATGAACGCCGCCCAGGCTTCGACCTTCTGGAAGAACCCGCTCGCCCCTACGCTCTACGTCACGGCATGGGCCGAGATCCGAGCGAATGCCGGGATGTTCGGCGGTGAGGACTCCGTGTCATTCAAGAAGAAGCGTAAGCGCCTGGAGCGTGCCGGCCGTGCTCTAAAATTAGGGTGAACAGGAGGGACTATGAACTTTTCACCTTTGATTCTTGAGAGTATGGGCTACCACTGGGTGACCCGGGCGCCGCTCGTGTACAACCGTGACACAGAGGTCATCACCGTTCCGGAAGGCTTCTCGACAGATCTTGCGTCCGTCCCGAAAGCACTCTGGGCCGTGATGCCACCGTTCGGCAACCATACGAAGGCAGCGGTGCTACACGACTACCTGTACGGTCAAGGCCTGCGTCCACGTAAGCAGTGCGATGAGATCTTCCTCGAAGCCATGGCTCTGATGGGCGTATCGAAGACGCGGCGTTACTTGATGTACTGGGCAGTTCGAGCCTTTGGTTCAAAAGCTTACGGATAATGTTGACAGGTCAAGGACGACCTGATATCTTTAGACCATCAATTGAGCCTCCAAGCGGTTGATGACCTCAAGGTCTGGGACGAGCATCCCGGCCTTTCTGCCTGAGTAGCTGAGCGGTTTAGCAGGAGCCTCTAAAACTCTGGAACGTGGGTTCGAATCCCACCTCAGGCACCAAATCTAGTGTGTAGCTTAAATGTAAAAGCCTGGAGAATCTAAGTGCCCGTCATGGCGACGTGGAATACTGGACGAACTGCAGAGATGGTGACAACGAAATGTCATCCACACGTGGCGGGTAGTTCAACGTAAGAACGCGAAAGTACCCAGGTCGTGGAGACTTGAGTATGGACGAAATGAGAGTGACGTAACACCTCTCCGCCAGATATTCGGGTGTGTAGCTCAGCTGGTTAGCAGCATCGGACTTTTAATCCGAGGGTCGTAGGTTCGAAGCCTACCACACCCACCACCGCACTTGTAGCTCAGTGGATTAGAGCGCCCCGCTACGGACGGGGAGGTCGAGGGTTCGAATCCTTCCTGGTGCACCACTTCCCAATCTCCGGATTCCTTGGTATAATAAACATACCGTCCACTACCCGGAGTTTTCCCATGAAAGACAAATTCGGCAATCCGCTTAATCACGGAGACACTGTCGTCTATTTCTCAACGAATCTGTACCACACGGCCCATATCGGGATTTACCAGGAGGAAGTTCCTGGGAAAGGCGTCCGCCTCATCTCTGAGAAGGGCAATCCGATTCACCGTCCGGCCAACACCCTTATCGCTTACACAGGGATCAATCCTAACTCATGAGATTCTACGCGAAGGACGAGCTCAAGCCGCTCATTCAGTACCGCGGAGAGTCTGATCATACGGAGTGGGCTCTGTGGATCGGCGATATTTTTATCATCCAGAAAGACGGCGGACCTTTCCGCATGCAGCACCCGGACGATGACCTTGGTCTACCCGTCTTCAAACCCTATAAGGATCCCGTACTATGATGTTCTCGTATCACCGTAACGGTAAAGAGGAGGATATCCTCGATAAGTCAGAGTTGGTCGTCGGCCAGACCTACAAGGGCCGCTGCCGGAATGCCACTGAGGCAGTCTGGAACGGTAAGCAGTTCGAGTATCAACGTACGAAGTTCACCTTCACGTACACCGACTACATCAACCATCCCGAAGACGACAACGGCTTCGACGTGTTCATGCCATTACGGAGGCTCAATGAAGGACTGTCAGGGGAAACCTGTCCATCTGAATGACATCGTGGTGACCGGTTGGAACGGTGGGGACTTAGTCCCCGGCCGTGTTATCGCCATCGGTCCGAATCGCTGTCGTCTTTTAGTTGAAGAACCGCACGCGGCGAACCGCAAGGTTTACCGCCACAGCTCACAAGTGAGTCTCACAGGAGATAAATATGTTCCAGGACCGAGTGAATAACCCGCTAACGATCGGTGATCGTGTAGCCTACAGTGTCAGTGACCGTTCGACCCGTCTCGGCGTCGGCCACATTCAGTCATTCACCCCGAAGCGTGTCCGTGTGCAGGATGAACGCACCGGCTCCGTTTCAGATCATCAGGCAGACCGTATCGTGAAGGTGCCTCATGCATAGTGATCAGCGGGGCATCCCGCTTGAGGTCGGTGACACCGTCGTGTGGTCTTCGATGGAAACGGCCGGTGTCGATATTGGAACAGTCGTCGGGTTCACCCCGAAGAAGATCCGTGTTCGCGGGCTTACTCAGCATCCAGATTATTCCCGGCTGAAAGAGCCGATGTATATACTCAAAGTGGAGCTTCCAAATGCATAATGACGCAACGGGTAAACCCCTCGCCATCGGCGATAAGGTTGTGTACGCAGGCAGTTACCGTGCCAATCTCCGTCAGGGGTGGGTCTCGGACTTCACACCTAAGCGTGTGCGTATCACGTACGAAGAAAACGGTCAGGGCGGCGTGATCAAAGATCCTCTGCAAATCGCGAAGGTAGAATGATGGACTTCTTTGGACAAACTCTCTGTGTCGGCGATCGCGTCGCCTTCGTGACCAACAAGGGGTATCTCCGGACGGCTCAGATCCTCTCGTTCTCCGGTGTTGCCCCTCACCAAACGGTTCACCTCATGACTGACAAGAACCGTAAAACCCAAGCCCCTGCCAGCTACGTCATCAAGGAGCCACTATGAAAGTGGATGCCATGGGTCAGACCCTTGAAGTCGGACAGGTAGTGCTCGTCCCGTCAGCGAAGGTCGGTAACGACTCCGGCCTACGGTTCGGCGTCATCAAGAGCATCGGAGAGGTTCGGGTCGTGATCACGCCACTGGCAGATCACCCTAAGCGTGTCCGTGCTCCTCGTAACGGCACCCAGCGTTACTTCGAGGACGTCCTCGTCGTTCAACTGTAAGCCCGGCATGGGGTATAAGTAATGTGACAACAACCACAGGAGCTTTACCCCATGCGTATTCAACTCAATCCTCAAGACCGTTTCATCTTCCACTCGGCTGTCGCCGCTCAGGACATCCAGTTCATCCTCAATGACCTGAACTCTCAGCTCTTCTACGACACGCCGAATTCGCTCTCGACGGGCATACTCGGCAATCACTTACTCAACCCAATACCGATGGGTAACGGCAACCCGTATACTCTGCCGTACTCCACTATCGAGTTCGATACGTCCTTACTCCTCGATCCGACGATCACGGTCCAGGCCGAGTCTCTCTTCGATGGCTTCCGCATCTTCTTCCTCCACTCCGATGGATTCTTCACGAACTGCACGCTGTACCTCGAATTCGATTCGTACCTGACGCTTCGCAACTTCGGAATCTCATTCGGTCCGTTCGCGAAGTCTCACCCGCACGAACGTCGCATGGTCATGAATGCGGCCTTCATCGATCTGCCAACAATCCTCGGCTACATCGTGGATACCAACTCCCGTAACCGCATCCCTTTCACCCTCGGTGAACCGCGTCAGTACAACGTTCTGGATAATCACGATTCCCAACCGGTTCAGAATCTCGGCGACATCCGTCAGATCACGAACCCACGTGACAATCCGACCGGTATCACCAAGCGCCCTCATGAACGTGCAGGCCACACCCGCCAGTTAGCAGATGGCCGCATCATCGACGTTTCGCCGACCACGGTGCACCGCGATGACTTCGAAGGTGACGATCGTCCTAAAATTATCAAACACTAACTTGACAGTCTCTGGGCTCCGTGTAATACTGGGCCCAGATGATTAGCTCAGTTGGGAGAGCGGCTCCCTTACAAGGAGTAGGTCAACAGTTCGATCCTGTTATCATCTATTGGGGAGTAGCTCAGTTGGTAGAGCGTTCGACCGATAATCGAAAGGTCGCGAGTTCGAGCCTCGCCTCTCCAACCAATGCACGATTCGTCTATCGGTTAGGACACCACTCTTTCACAGTGGGAAGAGGAGTTCAATTCTCCTATCGTGTACCACCGCCTCGGTAACTCAGTTGGTAGAGTTCCCGACTCTTAATCGGAGAGCCGCTGGTTCGAGTCCAGCCCGGGGCACCACTTTTTTAGCTTCCTTCTGGTATAAGTAAGATGTAAACCTTAAGGAACATCTTATGCAGAAAATCTACATTCACTCTCCTGATGTAAAAATCCACGATCCTCAAGGCCGACTGGTCGAACACATTGCCGTCTACGACACACAGCTTGGCTATGACTATCTCCTGTCGCTCCGCCTCTCTGGCCGTGACCAGAAGAAAGTCGAACGCGTCAAAACCGCTCTGTACCAATTCCTGAACCACTGGGAGGACGGCGAGCGTCGCATTACCGTGACCTTCGGTCAGTTCACTATGTCATCTTACGAACCGGAATTCATTGAGAATGAACCGGGATTGATTCACATCGGTACCCGTCCGGCTAACCCGGAGAAGGAAATCTACGCAGCGATGGGTAAGCTCCAGCGTGCCCTGAACTACAAGTCCCCCAACGCAGCCGCCCTCTATCAAGAGCTGCAAGACACCATCAAGAAGTATCCAACCTTTCAAATCAAGGATAAAGCATGAACGTACAAATCAAAGTAAACGGCCTGGGTAAAGTTGATTTCTTCCTGCGTCATTACGGCTGGGTCCGTGACCCGCAGATTGAAGTGTGCGGCCAGGACGATCAGGATAACTGCTTCGGCCAGGTCACTCAGTTCTTCCAAGGCCTGCAACCGATGCCTTTCGAGAATGTGAACGAAGAGTTCGTGACCGCCGCGGAGAAGGACATCGAGAATGCCCTCGAGCAGTATCTCCTGGATGGAAAAGAGGTGAACTACGTGGACACCATTCACGTCAACATCCGCCCGGTACCGAAGTCCTCCCGTGACTCAACCCCTGAAGAAATCCGGGCGTTCATGAACGGGGAGTTGGCAGTATGATCTACGTATTAACCATTCGCAACAAGGATGCCAAAGTCTCTTACAAAGGGGCTCCTTTGAACAAGCTCGTGTTCGAGTTCGTGGCTCCGGACCGTGACGTGGCAGGAGCGGCCATTCGTGAAGTACTTCACGAATGCAAGGCGGAAGACCCGTATGTTCACCGCGAGTTCAACGATGCGATCGAAGAGACGCACTACGCTGAATCATACAACTGCAATCATCTTGGCGTGCAAATCGACTGGAAGGAAGTTTCATGACTGACTTAACGTACTTCATTATGTCTGGCCTGTTCTATGGCTACTCGAAGGAAGCAATTCACGCGTACCTAATGCGTCGCGGTGATGTCGAGACTATGAACGTCAGTGACTTGTCCCCAAGTGCCATGGGTACCGTGTTTGAAGGCACAGGGTTTATCCCTTCTGCCCGTGAACTGGCAATGACGCCAGAGGAGGTGACTTCAGAGGTAAACTCTCGTAGAATATGCTCAGTACCCTTCCCGAATGACGGAGCCTTTGACCAAGAATTCGATGCGTTCGTAGAGAACCCACCGGAGGACATCGAAGACCGTATTCTCGAAGTGCTGCTGTATCTAAAGGAGAATACCTATGAATCATATCTGCGTGCTAACGCTGAACGGCGGCGCCGAGGTGACCTACCAGCTGGACGAACTGAACAAAGCTCGCCTGGCCCTGGAGTTCCGCGGCACTGACCTCAGTGAGATTGCCTCAGCAGCGATGCTGAAGCTGGGTGCCATCAAACCTCTTCCGGCCACGGCCAAGAAGAAGCAGATGGTTGTTGTAGCGTCACAGGTTCTGAACCAGACGCTCGACCACCTGAAGAACCGTCCGGAAGCGACACTCTCCCTGTCCGGAGACGTTGGTGCTGAATGGCGTGTCTACAACGTGCCCGAATTCAATCTCTACGACCAGACCATCAAGGTCTAACCAAGGCCCACTTCGGTGGGCTTTTTCTTTAGGTGATCTATGAAGCGAGAAATCAATGATGTAACAGATCCAGGCTCTTGTTGTCCCGGCCACGACACTTTCCCAGGGGACACGTACCGCAGCAACCGCTCTAAGCAAGCACGATCAAGAGATATCAAAAAGGAACATCGCCATGTCCGACGGGTTAAGAAACACCGTCTTCGCAACACTCCGAGTGAAATCATCGCAGGGTCTGATCTGGAAGGGAGAATACCGCGGTTCAGAAACGCAAGCACGACAGTGGATTGCCGATCACTTGAAGGTGATTCCTATTCCTGAGCCGCTAGCCCGCGTCCGGGCCTCTGCTGCCCTGCACAATTACCGTGATTACCACACCGCTCGCGTGCACCGCACGTCCGTGGAGTTCGGGATCACTCCGCACGATTATCCTTCAATAATTAACGAAACGATGGTATAAATAAGGTGTGACGAATGGCGTCACACCAATTAACTTAGCTAAGGAATTTTTATCATGGGTTTACTGAAAATGTTCGGCCGTAAAGCAGGTAACGCAGTTGCAGAAGCTAGCAACAAAATCGTCCGTATGGAAAACAAAGATCTGGTCGAAGGCGTTGTTTACGGCTGTGTGTTCATGGCTCACGCCGACGGTGACCTGGAAGACTCAGAGATGGACAACCTGCAGAAGCAGATCAACGCGAACGAAATCTTCGACGGCTTCCCTAAGCAGGAGCTGGGCAAAATGATCGACCGTGCAGTTGCCTTCTATGATGTTGGCAAGCTGATGGGTGACAAAAAGTGCCTGAAACAGATTTCCGAAGTTGTTAAGAACCCAGAGTGGGCTGACGAAGTGATGATGGCAGTCATGACCATTGCTGCTTCAGACGGTGACGTTGAACCTGCTGAAGTGAAAGCCGGTGAAGCGATCGCTAAGACCCTGGGCGTGAAATTCAGCGACTACTATGTTGCATAACGGCAAGCTGCTGCTTGCAGCGGTGTTCGCTGTGCTCGCGATCTTCGTGGATTTCACGAGCAAACTCTTCTCTGTGGTTTCGGATGGTATCCTGATTGGTGCTGCTGCATTTTTAGTGTGGCAGTTCGTCAAGGGCCAGAAGAAGCCGCAGTAATCCAAGCCCCTTCGGGGGCTTTTCTTTTTTAGGGGCAAATCATGGAACTTATCTTTAACGACGGCAACGTTGAACTGGCCGAGCACATTCCTCATAAGAACGAAAACATGGGCAAGATCCGCCTGGTCCGTAACGGGGATACCGAGGGCATCTGGGTCATGTTCTCCGACGCCGACAAGAAGAAGTACGACGATGACTCTCTGCGGGGTGAGACGGTGATCGCGGCCCTGTGCAACCAATCCCTGGCAGGTGTGCCTTGGGGTGCGTACGTGAAGGTCACCCTGGATGGCGAGAACCGTCCGAAGTGCGTGTGTGAAGACGTCTTCGGCGACGACCCAACGTTCTTCTATCCGGACTGGGCGTCAGAGAAAGTCTGTGAGCATTTCGCTCAGCAGCTGCAGGCGAACAAGTATAAACTAGACGATGACATGCGTGCGTACTTGATCCCTCACATCGCGAACGCACCAGAAAGCGACGTAACTGCAGCACTTAAACAACTACTGGAGCAATAATGTATAGCTATCAAGACTTTGCGAAAGCCGTATACGCTGAACTTCAGCCGGAAGAATCCTTCGAAGAGTGGGACGACCACACGTTCTACTCCTCTGAGCCACCACCGCCAGAAATGACCTTCTGTGAACGCTGGTTCATCAAGGGCAACTCCGCGGCACCGTACACCCTCGGCGGTGAGAACTACATCCTGGTTCAGCTGTCGTGCACTGACGGTCAGTGGGAGATCTTCACCGCCGACCAGGAGAGCACCTCTTCTGTTCCGTACCAGACCGAAGCCGGCGCCCGCGAGGCCTGGACCTTCCTGCTGGGAGAGTAACATGCCGACGCCTCTCAGTGTTCTCGAAGTTGCAAAGCTCTACGCCAAGCACCGTAAGGAATCCACCCGAGAGGCAATCAAGCGTTGCGGGAAGCGGGTACGTAAAGGCGACATGATTCCCTGGTTGATCAATCACTTAGATCGCCCATGGGCTCACCGCTGTGCCTTCTTCCCGGTTATCGACGATTGGTACCCCTCCTGGGAATTCCCCGAAGGCAAGTTCATCCGCGTCCTCATCGAGCCGATCGGCCACCACTACGTTAACATCCGTCTGTCCGGAGCCGACGATCACTCCGTCTACTACTCCTTCGGCAGTATGATTGAGGCAGAGGCATTCTGGGATCAACTCGTCGCCGAACCCGAACTGTGTCACACCATGATTTCCTTGCTGTATGAACCCTTTTCGCCCTACTAGATTTCGTGTAAAATAACCTTAAAAGAGGTTACTATTATGCGGATATCTTGGAAGACACCTTGTATTCAGGATTTAATGCCTGAACTGAATTCACTTCTCGAAGATTTCAACTGTGAAATCGTCGTGGATAAGTATGGCCGTGCCACGCTCTCGGACTTCTCCGGGAGTGAGGTTTCGTGGGATGCCCTCGAAGCTAATGGCGTGGTATACTTGCTGAATCGGACGATTCTCCATCCGCTGGGTTACTCTCTGTATCTCACTGATGGGGTGTCTCCGGGGTTCGATGTGTTAGAGGACGGTGCTTTCAGCTACACGGCTGAGGCACAGGCCCACTATGATCGAGCTCTCTCCTCGGTCCTCGAGGAAAAGTACCCACTTTCGGGTATAAGTACAACGGAGGGAAATTAACCCCTCCCAAGGTGAGGTGTAAATGAAATGTCTTCTGACTATTTCACTCCTGCTCTCCCTGTTCGTGGCCAAGCCCGTCTTGGCCTCAGCAGACAGCATCTGTCGGAAAGAGCCACTGGCATGCAACATTTATTTCGAAGCAAGAGGTGAAAAGGAAAAGGGTCAATACGCAGTTGCGTTTGTCTCGATGAACAGGCTCAAAAGTGGGAAGTACGGGAAGTCCATGCGATCTGTTGTTTTCGCAAAGGATCAGTTCTCATGGACTAACGGCCGACGGTCCATCAAAGACCAAGAGGCATTCGAGCGGGCACGGAAGGTCGCTGAAGCAGTAAAGACTTGGTCGAAAGACCCTGAAACGTACCGGAAGAAAGACGTCACGCGTGGCGCCAAGTATTTCCACAAGAAGGGTCTACGGCCGGGGTGGAACAAGAAAGTGGTGACCAGGATCGGCAACCACGTGTTCTACGGTTAACCAAAAGCCCTCCGGGGCTTTTTTACTTTGGAGAAACTATGAACTCGAACCACGTTATGGCGGCGGACGTCGGGACCCGTTCCCTCGGAGCCGGCTACCAGCTCTATCACAACCCGCAGACCTTCAAGACCGTGGACGGTCCGGTGTATTACCGCACGGATCTCCCGGATGGCTACGCTATCGACGGCCTGCCCGGCCTCTACCTCCTGGGTACGGTCGAACAGCGTAAGTCCAACCTGAACATCATTACGCTCTCGCTCGTCGGCGACAACGGGGTGAAGTACTGCCACGACACCACCGACACGAACGAAGCGCTGCGTACCGTCTCGAAGATGAAGGCTGCAGCGACAGTCAACTACGAATCGATCGGCACGATCTACGTGGGTGAATGATGGACTACGTTCTCGCAAGCTACCTCGCCCTTAACGGCGAACCGGTCCGTCGGAAGTGTTGGCCACAGGATGTCTATGTGGTCATCAAGGGTGCGTCGAACCATATCTTCGCTCCCAAGACCACGCCGACGGTTTGGCACTATTCACGAGAAGACTTTAAGGCTAAAGACTATGAGCGTTACCACACTGGACTTTGCCGGAGCAATCGAGCTCCTGAAACAGGGGAAGGCGGTGACCCGTCTGATCTGGCCGCACAGCCGGATTCTAGTCAAGGATAATCAGGTCGTCATTCAGCACGAAGTAACCATGCCAGGGGTAACGCCCTGGCATTTTACTTTTGCGGACATGACCGCCGTTGACTACGTCGAGGCGTTCTTTAACCACCGGGACACCACGGTACCTATTCAATAAGCTATTCAGAAAGCTATTCAAAACACCCCTTTCCCTTTGTAGAACAACAACTTACCTCTGGGAGTATCTATTCATGATCAAGAACTTCAAGCACATGTGGAAGCATCACCGCGGGTTCTGCCTGCTGACTGGCTCCTACCTCGTCCCCGCTATGGTGACCTACATCTTCACGTTCGATCGGGCCTTGGCCATCAACGTAGGTTCCATCGGGATCCTCGCTTCGTTTTACTTTATCTGGAAATACGCATGAACCGAGTCTGGCTGATTTCTGACGCCCACTTCAATCACAAAGCGATCCCTAAGTTCCGCCCGCTCGTCACGAGCGTGGATGATAACACCGAGCAGATCGTTCACCACTGGCGTGCTCTCGTCGATAAGGATGACACGGTCATCTGTGTCGGGGACATGGCGTGGGATGCTGCCGGGTTAATGATCATGCAGACGCTTCCGGGGCGTAAAATCCTGGTTCCCGGCAATCACGACGATCAAACGGACGTGACTCACCAGGAACTGTCCCGGACGTACGACCGTATCCGCGGCGGGCTGATCAACTACCCGGGCGGCTTCTGGATTCAGCACTGCCCGATGCACCCCGACGAGCTGTACGGCAAGATCAACATCCATGGGCATATGCACTGCAACGCCATCCGTGATGCCCGCTACGTGAACGTCAATGTAGACTTCACCGGTATGAAACCGGTCCTCCTGGACGACATCAAGTCCGGCAAATACACCACTTACGATAAGGTTCCCTATGAAGCTGACAGTCACCGTTAATCTCATCCGCGTCGATACTTTGCGTCCGTCGGATATCCGTGCCCTGCCACGGGAAATGCAGGATACGCTCTCGAAGATGCCACAAGCAGAGGGACTGAATAAGTCTATTCTCTTCATGGACTCCTTCCCGCCGAAGCTCATCGACAACAAAGCGGTTAGCCGCTACTTCCCGATGCTCGTTGAGCGTACCTTCCAAGGTGCTGTTGCACTTCTGCAGCATTGTGATAATCTGACTATGTCCCGCGGGCCACTGAAGATCTACTGGAATAAAGGGCTACTAAGCTTCGTCGATCAGGACGGCGACGTGTGGTGCCCTAGTCCTGCGGACGTGTTATCTGACAAAGAGGAGTGGTATGTCAATTCGAAAGTTGAACCGAATCAAACGCAAGCAGAGCTCCCTCCGCTCTAACGCCCACTGGTGCAACGGGTGCGACGCGAACTTAGTGCACGCCAACGAAAAGTGCTCGCACTGTGGCTGGCGTCCGATTGGCGACCAAGTGAAGAAACGGGATTACTATCATCAGGAGACCATTGATGGATAGAAAACAGTATCGCCTTAAGGAGTCACCGACCACCGGTGGCGCCCCAGGTACTCCGGCGGGTACTATCGTTTACGAATGGCGTGGCCATGACTACGGTGCAGCTTCCTTTGACTCAATGATGCGTCAGGAGCAGTACATTAGCGTCTCTCTGCAGCCCGGAGAGAATCCTTACTTCACCGTTCCGGTGAGGCTTCTGGAGGAAGTGTGACAGGGTTGAGGCCGGGAGGCCTCGCTCTACTCCTTACGACGACGTGGGATCTTCCACTGAACGTCGGAAAGGGTGTCACTACGGAATTCATCCTGGCACCGGGGGAAGTTACCCGTGGGCTCGATGGCCGTTGGTTAACGAACCAGACGGGTAAGCCTCTCTGGTTTATCATTGGCGACATCTGGCAGTCGAACACATCCGGCGATGTCTGGTACGGTTTCGCACTGGTGGATGAAGCCTCCCTTTTACCTATCGATGGAGAAACGTTCGATGGCGAAGCTGGAATTTACAATAGCGGGCGGATGGTGGTGGTGCGAAAGATGCCGCAAGAACCACGTGGAGTGCAGCCCATGTCCCCGAGACCCAAACCACGTACCCGCAGACCCCGCAGAGGTAAAGGCCCGTTTGGACGCGGCGGTCGACCAGATCCGAGCGAGTGAGGAGCGCCGTGCATTAGAGAAGGTCAAGAGCTATATTCCTCAGATCGAAGAAGGTGCTTACACTTGCGAGTGCTGCCTGTGTGGGAAATGGTATCAATCTGACAACAAACGGAGTGCTTACTGTGGCTGCTAAACTGACGACCCAAGCGGTACGGGACCTCCTGACGGCGTGTCAGGGTACCGAAGACGATATGCGTGTTGAGGGTATCGTCGGGTACTACCTGTTCGACATGGACAAGCTGGAAGAACACCGCCAGCAAATCATCGAGCTCCTCTACGAACTGCCCGCTCCGTTCCAGATGTCCCACGGTGGCGGGTGGTCGTTCCTACAGGCGGCCTTTGACCGTCACGGTAATCACTGGGCGGAACATCCCACGATGGACGCTCTATTCTGTCTCGGTATGGGACTTGACGTCGCCGGCTACGTTCTTCCACGGGAATCGTGGTCGATTTTCCCTGGCGGCATGCCTTACATCTACATTAAGGACTCCGATGAAAATTCTGAGCAAAGTTCATGACTACTATGACTCTGCGGCGGCGTACGGCGTTTCCGATCAGTACTGGAAGCGCCAGAACGACACGCTGCACGAGAAGGACACCGTCTTAGAGGACATCCTGCATCACACCCAGTGCTGGGGCGGTCGACCGATGATCGTTCTCTTCTGCGGAAAGGCTTACCCGGTGATCTCCCTGCGGGGCAACGGTGCCTACGATGATAACCACTTCTTGATCACCTGCCAGGATGACTTCGCTGTCTACAGGGAGATCTACGAAGCCGGCTTGAATCCACCGTACCTGGGCCGTTGGGAGGACGTGGAGCCGAGGCCTAACCGTTTCCGCTCTCCGGAATCCTACGCGGTCCGTGGGTTCCAGGGCTTCCAAGAGGACGTTGCGAAGCTGGACTGTGAGCAGTATCACCGTAAGTACAACGCCCCTATCCTCCGTGTCGGCTACACGTACATCGACAAGCACGGGAACTATCAGGATAACCGCGGACGGTGGCGTCACAAGGTCACCATCGAGACGAACCCTTCCCTGAAGGCACTGGGTTTCCAGAAAGTGAAGGACGCGTTCACGGCATACCAGGAGTTGGACTCCTACATCTTCGGTGTGCTCGGCGTTGACGTTAACCCTACTGTCCAAACGTCGGATAAGGACCGCTTGGTAGCCCACGGCTTCGATAATCGCACCTCTTTCCGTAATATGAAACGTTAATGGTATAAGGAACATAGAGACAAACAGGAGAATCTCGATGTTCTTAATGACCACTGCCGGATTAAACACCATAATCCGTACCCAGGACCTTACCGTTATCATTGCTCGCCGCCCGAAACGTAAAGGCATGTTCGGCTATCACGTGATGGCTGACATGATCGCTGTTGATGAACTCCTCCGGGAAGAAATGGAGACTGATGACATGACCGCGTTCAAGCGTCTGTTCTCCGGCTTCTGCCCAAAACGTGAAGCATATCAGTATGCTGCCAAACTGAGTGACGAACCGAAAGAGCTCGTCCTACTGTTGGAGGCTATGAGCTTGTTGAAAGAGAAACCTGCTGTACAAGATAACGTGTTTGCTGAATACGCTCTGCGTGATGGATACACGATCAAGTTAGAAGGTATGGACGATGGCCTGTACGTGACTGAATACCAAGGTAAAGAGCTCGAAGCGAAGACCAAGGTGTTGAGCATGCGTGAAGGTCGTAGCCGTATCAAGATGTGCGTCGATAACATTGAGCGTCTGGAGCGTGTAAGCTTCCAGATTATCAAATCTGCCTAAGCCCTTCGGGGCTTTTTTAAGGAGAAAAACGTGATCCAAGAATACTATCTGCATATGTTCTGCGGGATAAACGGTGAGCTTGACCAGAACTCCGGTGCCGGTCGCCTCGCTATCGCTACCCTAATGGCAGGATACGGTCTGAATGCGACGACGAAGAAAGACCTGCAGTCCCGCGTCGATTGGGTGGTGACCCCCGGTTGCTTCCTGGGCCAGAAGGAGATGGCTCCGACGGACTACTACTGCCGTAACTTCCCGGAAGTTAAGTTCGCGGTCTCATTAGTGCCGTTCCGCAAGGTTAACCGTACGATGAACTACCAGCTGGACTGGTCGGTTCTGGACCACGAGGAGTGGGACTGGAAGATCACCTCTCCGGTGTGGATCAACTTAGCGAAGATCTACTGGCTCGGCTACTTCCTGTTTGGCCGCAACGTTCTTCCGGAGACGGTGATCGCCACGATGCGGGCTAAGTTCTCCCCTCGCTGTGATGATGCTCAGGATAAGCGTCGCAACCTGAAGAGTCCGTTCGTGATGCAGTTCCTGAAGAACATCGGAGTTCCACTGCATGATGTCCGTCCGGCTCACCTCTTCTCGAACTCCCAGGACGATCTGGCACGCCACTTAGTCTTCGGGTCTCTGGCGATCGGCATGAACTGGTCGGAGAACATCCCGGGCTACTACGCGATGGGTGCGATGGTGAAGGACTTGGTGCCGGCGGGCACGGCGTTCAACCAACTGACCCCGCACTTAGCTCCGTTCGCCGAGGCCCAGTGCGGTCGCTTCCAGAACGGTCTGTTCCCACTGCTGCAGCCGAGCTACTACCCGCTATCCATGGGCAACCCGGCGATCCCGTCTTCACCGAGCCGTGTGCCAACGAATGGCCGTGACATGCTGCCGCTCCTGTGGTGTAACAACCAGCGTTCTCCGCAGGAAGAAGCGAACACTCACTACGTCCAGGTCCGCGGCACCGAGATCAACTCCGAGTACTTCTCCTCGAACCGTCAGATGTGGCTCACCGCCGCCCTGCTGTGGGAGTACTACTTGATGCTGACCGGTCGCACGCTCTTCCAGATCGAACTCCTGGTGGAAGCTCGCCGGGCCCAGAACTGGACCGTGGATGACTTGAAGGAATCCTTGATCTACCTGAGCCCGTGCAACGCGAAGAACTCCTCTGTGGCCCAGATCGTTCGCTTCCATTTAGAGCGTCAGAATCAGGTATAAGTAAGGTACACAAACAAAAGGAGTTTTCTCATGCAAGTCACCGTTAATGTTGTCAGTCTTCCTCCCGTCGTCGTTGACGCTTTCAATGACATGCTCACAGCAAGTGTCACCCCGATCTTCAATGAAGATGCCCTCCCGTCTAAAGCCCAGGCCGGTCTGCTCGCTGCTGCGTACTTCGCGTGCCAGAAGTCGATCTGTATGAAGTTCATGCCAGAGCTCGAATCGGCGGGGATGTTCAAAGATGTCGTCTCGATCGACTACCCCGGGTTCAAGTGGAACCGTGGCCTGAAGTTCTGCTACGCGGTCGACATGATCATCCCGTCCTTGGTCAAGACCATGGCGGAACTGATCGTGCAGGGCCGTGATTTCTCAGGCTTCATGGACTTCCTCGAAGCGTGGGAAGGGATCAAGATTGACAAAGCTACCGGTGAATTGCTTGAGCATATCGAAGGCCCGGCGGCACGGCGTCTCGAAGAGCATGCTCTGGGCCTGTGCAAGGCGAACTGCAGTCTGATGGTCGGTGAGACACCTACTATCATCCGCCGCGTCTTGAATAACGTGAAGGCAGCCGTCGAAGTCGGTTCTGAGACGCCTCTGGACTGCCTGGTCCATGACATGGAGTACCTGGTGCCGAACCTGGTAATCGAACTGTGAAGACGAATATCTTTGGATCCATCGTAGAGTTTGAGCGTCACGCCGATGGTACCATTATATTCAAACTCAAAGATATTGTCCGTGCAATCGGCCTTGCTTGGGATAGTCAGTTTCACAAGGTCAAGAAAGATCCACTCGATCGCTACTGTATTGTCGAAGAACGTTTTGGCGCTGAAGATGGCAAGACTTACGAAGCCGTAGGTATCCCATCTGAAAATGTTCAGAACTTCCTTGATGACATCAATGTCAATCGATGCACTAAAGATGTCGCGAAGATGATTCTGCGTCTACGCGACAATCTTCGTGGTAAGAACCTGGCTGAAGAAGCTATGCAGCATTTGGTGTAAATCCAGGGGAGGTTCGTTGGGTTATCCCAACAGATCTCCCCACATCTCAACGATATTTGGTATAAGAAGAGTATAGACAAAGGTCTGTACCGTATCTATTAACCCAAGGAGTAAACAATGGCAACTTTCAAACCGGCACTCATCAACTTCTTCGGCGAGCCGATCGCAGTAATCGAAACCGAGATTGAAGTGCAGACTGCCGACGGCGTTCGCATTGAGCCGGTGCTGGGCGTCGTGGCTCGTCGTCTGGTAGAACAGCTAGGTCTTGACTGGCCAAGCCAGTTAGAGAAACTCAAGAACGATGAAGACAATCGTTATGGTGTGTTTGAAGCGAAAGCTCAGGCTGAAGATGGCCGCATGATCACTTCAACCATCATCCCTCTGACTTCCGTCAACGCCTTCCTCTTCAGCATTAACCGTAACAAGATCAGTCCGGACGACATGATCGAAACCAAACTGGCGAACGGTGAAGTTATCCGTGAAAGCAAACGTGCTAAGCTCGTCCGCTATCAGGATGAGTGTGCAATGGTGTTACATGACTATTGGATCCATGGTGCAGCTATGAACTTCCGTGCAAACCCTTCCGAACTCGACTCTCAGAAAACCTACGACATTCTGCAGACTTCCCGTAAGCGTTACAACAACATGTTTAACAACCTGGTCGGCTCTGTCGTAGAGAGCAAAGGTCACCGTGGTGAAGCGTTCGAAGCGGAAATCAAAGTGTTCGCTGACACGCTGGACCGTGAAGTGCGTGACGCGATCAAACTGTGCATGAACGCTCAGGAGCTGGACTTCGATAAGGGCCTGATCCGTAAGATGGGCGAAGCGGGTATCCGTGAGATCTCCGGTATCGAAGCGATGCACGTCTCTATCCTGGAGAACTGCGTCTGTGACCTGATCGGTCTGTTCCGTCGTAAAGAGATCGGCAATGGCGAAGACTACTCCATCATCCTGGATACTCTGCCGGAGTACTTCTCTGACTACCTCAACAACGTTGGTAACCAGGTTCTGAACATGCGTTCAACCTACAACCGCGGTAAAGGTCTGTTCGTTCAGTAAATTCTAACGGCCCTCTTCGGAGGGCCAAAAGGAGATTCAATGGAACTTTTAGTCACGATGTCTACCCGCAAGGGTCAATTCTTCTCGCCGCTCTGGACGTGGCACGGTCAGGAGTACGGTCAACACCAAATCCACTTGATGATCAAGATGCCAGAGACCGTGCAGGAGCTTCGCGAGTCCTGCGATTGCTGCGGCATGCAGTTACCGATGGCCAAACTCCTGGACTCGATTCGCCTACGCGGCTCCGGTGTCGGCCCCGAGATGTTCGATCGTCTCATGAGTGATTTCTGCATGACTATTGGAGATGCCAATACCCGTGGTATCATCTGGCAGACCGAGGACGAATGTATTGAGCTCACGTGTGTTTTCCTGAACAACGAAACTCACGTCCGGGACCACAAGACGGTCTATGATCTCCCCGGCTTGATTAACTTCACCAAAGACCTTACACTATCTAAAGCGTGGTCTGAGTAGGGCGGTGTCCCCACAACGGTCTTCTAAGCCGTTAGCATATAAAAGTGGGAAGGAGCTGAGAGGTTCGATTCCTCCACCGTCTACCAACAGGAAACACTATGAACAAACTCAAAATTTGGTGGCTCAAACGCCGCCTCCGTCGTCTCTACCGCCGCTTCAACGAGGACTACTCCTTCTGGCAGTGCGGTAATGAACTCCTCAATGAAGTCACCGGCGGCCGCTTCGAACGCGACCGAGCCCGTATCCGTAAACTGAAAGATCACCTCCGGGAGATCGATCCTAACTTTCCGAAGGCAGCATGAGCAAGAAATCCCAAGGTATCCGCTCCCGTCGTACGGCAGACGGTATCATCGAACTGTGGCTCGGTGAACCTGGCGAAGCAGAGAGTGAACGTATCATGTCCGTCTCTGACTTTTATCTCCCCGGCATCCTCTACACGCTCGAGAACATCCAGAAAGCCCCCGTCGTAGAACGCCATACGTATAAATAACCCCGCCCCTCCGTGGTATAAGAACAGTGTAAACAACCAAGGAGAATTCGTATGTTCAATCAAGACCCGCATGAAAAGTTCCAGGAAGATCTCGCTGAGTTTGACCTGGGTGCTGCATTCCGTCAGTTCTTCTCTGATAACGTTACCCTATGTCTGGCCGTCCTGGCAGTATCGGCTATCGCTGCTCTCGCAAACGGTGCCAAAGGTATCCTCACTCATCGACGTGTGGGTACTGTTCTGCTGGTCATCATGGTGTGCCGTGCGTTCCACGCCGGTGCCACTGCTAACCGTCGCCCTATCGTATTTAAGGACGTCACCCCTCCGAAGGAAGATGAACATGATCCAAAACAAGATAGCTAATGCACTGAAGTTTGCCCGCGAGCATGGGCACACACAGCACGCGAAGATCCTCGCCATTGTGGAAGGTGAAATGCGTGATCTGGCACGGCGTAAGCTGACTGATGGTCGCGATCCGATTCTTCACGATGGAGAGGCGAATGAGATCCTCAAACGTCACTTACGTCACGCGGGCGTCACTCTGCAGATGAAGCCGGATGACCCTACTGCCGAGCTCGTGATCGACATCCTCAGCGACTTCCACGTCGAAGAGGTCATGAGCGACTCCGAGATTCGTCAACGCATCAAAGCTTCCGGTCTCCGGGAGCCCCGTCAGATCCTCAGACATCTCAACTCCTTCGGTGGAGCGGTGGACATGTCCCGTGCGAGAAGTATCGTGCGGACCGTGTACGGGGAATAACAGGACCCCGCTTCGGCGGGGCGTCCTATCAGTAACTTTGCTTTAAGGTGAGACCCATGACTCAATGTGTCTTCTGCAACCGGTCTGCAGTGTTGGAAAAGACCGAGAAGTATACCGTGGGAGAACGTCAGTTCGAACACACATTCTCCTACTGTGAGAGCTGCAAGGAAGACTTTGTGACTCCACAACAACAGCAACTCAACGAAGAACGTCGGAGCAAACCATGAGCACAATCGACCCTAACGAATTCACCAAGGGTGAAGTCTACGCTCGTGAGAACCTGCTCGATAAGGTCTTCAAGTTAGATACTGACGTCGCCGTCAGCCTAATCGACCAAATCGAGGCACAATACTATGGTACTCCTTCTTATGAAGCTGGTGTTCGTAGTTACTGCCACAAACTGTATGACCAGTTAGGGGTAAAGACTATGAACAAACGTGTTGAAACTGAAGAAGCCTTCGGCATTGCCGGGGCACACCGTAAGCTGCAGCGTGCGTGGGATTTCGCTAAGGAAGCACACGCCGGGCAGGTCCGTAAGGGCACCGGAGGTGACTACTTCGAAGGTCATCTCGTTCCTGTGGCCCGGGCGGTCTCTGACTTCGTGACACTGCACAATCCATCTATGGACCAGGTGATCACGATCCGTCAGGTGAACATGGTGTGTGCGGCGCTGCTGCACGACTGTAAGGAAGATCAGGGTGTGACCGAGCTGACTCTCGTCCGAGAGTTCGGTGAAGATGTCGCTACTCTGGTAGAAGGCATGACGCACGAAACGGTGGGTAACCGTGCACAGCGTGAAGCGGCAACGCGTCACAAGCTGATCAATGCCGATTGGCGTGTCCGTTTACTGAAGTGCTTTGATATCCAGCACAACGGTTCAGACTTGGCGATGATTGATCCGGGATTCGGTACCGTGTGGTACAAAGAGAAACTCGAGTTGATTACTGCTGAGGATGGGAAGTTCTTAGAAGGGATCCCTACGATTGTGCAGGAATCCCTTAAGACTACTATCGGGCTCGGACTTCAACTGTCTTACGCCTTAAGCGCCAAGAAGTAATGCCCGTTCGGCTTGGCGTCTCTTAACCAAACCGGGTAGGGTCTTCCCAGCGGAGCGGGTCCAGGAGAGCAGGCTGTCACCAGCTGCTCGAATGTTACCCGCCCGCATATTTCGCAGAACAGAAGAAGGCTCACCATTGCGTAAAGTAATAAGTCCATCTTTAACTCCTTTCTTGCCAGGACCTACATTGTACACAAAGGAAACCAAAGCATCAAATTCATTTTGCTTAAGCGGTAAGCCTAAACCGTTGATGATGTCCTCAGCCCACGCCACGTCTGCGGCGAAGAGACGGTCGATCTCGGCATCACTGAGGGTTTTCCCGTCATAGGACGTGTCACCTTTTTTCACCAAGTGACCGACCCCGATGGTCGGAAAGCCTTTAGCGTCCGCTGCACGGGCGATCGTCTTGCTCGTTGCATCGTCGTAGAGTTTCGAGCGACGACCTTCGAATTGTTCCATTTCGGCCTTACCGGCCGCACTGAGTTTGAACATAGTTAGTACCTCCAATCGTTATTTTAAGGAACCAACATGAACTGCATCGTGACATCCTGGTCGGATTTCAACCCAGAGATTGACGATATGCCCAATCGTCTGAAGTGGAAGGAACAGCGGGCATGGATTTACAAGAACTTACTCCGGAGGAAGAAGCAGCGGTTCTCGTGCTTTGAGGTCGGCGGCAACTATGAAGCGGCTGCACGGCTGTCTTCGATGATTCGTCAAGGGATCGTCGAGATCACCGGCGGGGATTTCCCGTGGTCAACGTACAAGCTTCACGCCAAGCGTACTACCCAGCGGCGCCGTCGTTCACTGATCCGCTTTAAAGACAACAGCATTCTTCTGGAGGCCGTATGAAATACCTATTGTTACTGGCGTTAACCGGCTTCTTCTCCTGGCCGTACTATCACCGTATGCGTTCCTTCAAATTCAGTGGTGGGATGAGCTATGCATTGGCTCTTCTCCCAAGTTTCATGATTGCTTTCGGTATTGCCAATATCATCGTCGATTTGAATAACGGGACGTTCATCGATTTCACTCATCTGCCGGATATACTGACGAAGGTAACCTACGTAGTGTTCTGCTGCATTCTCAGCGGGGTATTCTGCTGGTTGATGTTCACGGCGGACTGGATGAACGATAGTAGTAGTACTGGATGGAGTGCGGATGGGGATGGAGCATTCGTCCTCGCTATCTGCCTGTTTGCCGTCTGCGTACTACAGGCTTACTTCGTCACGGACGTCATCATCAAAGCGGCAATGGTCATATGATCGGCAACAGAAAAGGGATCCTTCGGTGGAAGGCCGCGAGGATCGTCCAGCACGCGTGGTCCCGTTTGTACTGCAATATTTACGGGCACTTCTACCGTCCGTGCTTTATGCAACGCGGTGCGATGTCTCAGTATACGTGCGAGTGTTGCGGACAGTTGACACCGTGGATGAATAAACGTGAACACCACGCGTTCTTGCTGGAATTCCGCCCCACCTGGGGTGAACGTGGAAGTGATTCACAGGAGTATAGAAAGATGGGTAAACTTCATAGACCACCTCTTGAGAGGACTATCGGCGAACCCGATGGCGGCTGGGTTGGCGGGACGTACATGGTCAGGATTGCTCTGAAAAAATCCAAGGATATCCACAATGCTATCCTGCATGCACCGTACTTGGACGAGCTTGATCGGCCGACCGGTGCGAATATTTGGGTGCCTCACTTAGAGCGGAACTTCCGGTTGAAGGATCTGCACTATCTCGAGGTTGTTTCTCGTAACGATGCACTGTCGGAGTTTCTATGAACTTTCCGCCAAAAGAACGGACCATTGGTAAACCGAAAGAGGGTTGGCAGAAGGGCACGTATCTCGTGGACGTCTCCTTCCAGACCGGCAATCCGATCCACCCGGCAATCCTTCACGTGAAGTTTCTGCGTAACGGACAACCGATCAACGAGGTCCTGTGGAACCCCTCGTGGGAAGGTGAGCACCGGATCAGCGATCTGCACTATCTCGAGATCATCAGTCTGGATAAGAAGCTCTCGCATCACTTGGGGCGTGGCTTTTGAACGGGCCGATGATGACCGCCTTGGCTCTCTGCGGGGCGCACTGGATAGTGGGTTGGCCGAAGGAGTGGGAGTTCAAGCCGCTCCTGAAGTCGATGGCTAAGTGGGCGGGTGTGTACTTCTTCCTGTGGTTCGCTCAATCGGTTCTGTACGTCGAGGTTATCTTAGGATGGTGGCAGTTATAGCTGCAGAGGTCATCGGGCTTTCCGTTGGGTTCTGCAGTCTTTGGAAGATCTTTAGGGGGTACGATTCGACCCTCTGGTTCACAATCGCGATGGTGACGCTAAGCGTTTGTGCTACGTTAATATTGGTGCAATAATGTCAGCTATCATGTTATCCCTGATGAGTCTAGGCATAATGCTGACGTCGTTCGGTATTCTGCTGTATTTGGTCTGTCGTCGCAGGTATAAAGGCTTCAACGGTGTAGTCGCAGCCGTTATGCTCGTTCTCTTCTTAGCGACGACCGCGAACTCAACTCTCTTGGGTGCGTACGGGTTCAACACACTACGAAATGGAGGCCATAATGGAGCAGGATTATCTCTTTCTCGGGATTGATCCCGGTTGGAAAAACCTCGGGTGGGGTATCGTCGACGTCAACGGTAAGTCCGTGGCCTCGGGTACGCTGAACCCATCCGAGTACCCTGTTGGTGAACTGCCCTTCGCTCTGCTCGAGAAGATCGAGGAGTACGTTCCCTACATCAAAGGCGTATCGATGGAGCGCTATGTGACGTATCAGGGGAAACATAACCCTGACTCTGAGCACATCCTTCTCGTTACCGGCGGTCTGCAGTTCTTCGTTCGCTTCATGCTCAAGTGTCCGCTTGCCATGTACAAGGCGATCGACTGGAAGACCCCGCTCGCCAAGCACATCTACTTGACCACCGGTCAGGAAAATCCGTCAGACCGTCTCGACAAGGTGTTCTCTATGTTCGCCGGTGAGACCCTGACCGGGAAGAAGTTCAAGGTCGACCACGAGGCGGACGCATCCTGCCTCGCCTGGCTCGCCAGTGCCTCCTGGGCGCGTTCTAAGCCCCGTAAGTAGGCTGACCTACGTCCTACCCTTAAAACCGCTCTGAGAGGCTTACAGGAGCTCTCAGAGCGTATCTCTAAAAATGTTGATAAGGAAACACAATGTTATCTCGCGAAGAAATTATTCAGAAAATCATTGAGGATGAAGCGGTTACAGCTTCCCTGATGGAACTGTCCCGTACTCATGATATGGACAAGCTGCACGTTGCCTTCCCGCATTACTTCAAAGCGTGTGCCGCCCTGGCGACCGTCGTTAATGACATGGGCCTGACGACCACCAACACGCCACCGGACGCAGTGGGCGTTGCCAAACTTCTCCCGTTGGTCACGATCGGTATGCCAGGCTTCAATGACGGCTTCGTGTCTCACTGGGGCGATCAGTACCTGAAGATGACGGGGGTCCCGGAGGTCTTCTACGAAGAAGCTGGCCACGAGGCCCGGGCCAAGGGTGAAGGTGGAGAGCCGAACTATCTGCATGGCCTGCTCGTCCTGGACTTGATCGGTGACTTGATCGTTCAAATGGCCGGCACCCACTTGATGATGGCAGCGGCGTTCAATATGGAAAAAGGCCTGCAGGCCGCAAACGGAGACTTCAAAGCATGAACGACATCTACCACATCCTGAAAGCGGTCTTCCTGAACGAAACCATGACCTCAGCGATCCGCCAGGCGGGCTTGGTCCGTCAGCGTCACTTACTCGCGGCACTGCGTGAAGATCCACCGTCAGCCGAACTCGCTCTGTCGACCATGAAGACTCAACACGTGTTCCTCGCTGAACTGTGCAAGGCGATGACCGAAGAAGGTGTTCCGGCAGAGGTCCTGGATGGTCTGGGCTTCCACTCGCTGATGTTCTTCGGGACTAACCCTCGGCTCGTCGAGATCGCCATCCTGGCTGTCTCCGGTGAAGAGGAGTACTCGCTCGAGCGGCTGGAAGAGATCATCTCGGTCAAGCCAGACACCTCTGCGATCATCGCCGGTGAGGAATTCCCTGTCGACACACTGATGTGGCTGCGTCACATGGGCAACAGCTTTGCCACTTACCTGGTGAAGTGTGCCAAATAAACGAAGAGGGGAAACCCTCTTTTAGCTTTTCGTTACATGAAAGGTTACACGAAAACCCTGATATACCGGGCTTTAGAGGGGGTTCAAACGTTGTAACCTTTCAAACGTCACCCTAAGACATCTATAGGTAGAGTCCTACTATATATATTACGAATGTCTTTTTTATAAAAATAAATAATATATGGACCCTAAGGGGCTATAGGGCTGTCTTGAGGTGGGTTCGAACGGTTACAACGTTTGAGTCCGCACGATCCGTTAAGCTCTTCGCAAAATCCCCGTAACCTACCTGCCCGAATCTGTGGTATACTCAATATTGCCCGATCTGCAGGTATAACTAACATGTAACCCCTAACGGAGATCCTCCATGATTGCTCAGATTGAAACTTACAACGGTGAGTTTTTTAATTTAGATCCCAACGATTTCAGCGGGATCAACATCCACAACTTAGGCCACGCCCTGTCCGGCGTAAACCGTTTCAACTCTCACACGAACCGTATGTATTCAGTCGGTGAGCACTCGATTCACGTGGCGTCTCAGCTGCCACCTGAGTTACAATTAATCGGCCTGCTGCACGACGGCTCTGAAGCTTACATTCAGGATATCCCGTCACCGTTCAAGCAATTCCTCCCGGACTATGCGGCGATGGAAGAGCTGATCCAGAACAAAGTGTACCGGGCGTTCGGCCTGGACCCTGAGTGGGTTCGGGGCGTGTACCCTGCAGTGAAGCGTATCGACTCAATGATGTGCCAGGTTGAAGCGACTCACCTGCTCCACTCCGGTGGTGCGGGCTGGGCGGAAGACCACGGCCACCCGGGCATCTCGTGCCTGACCCCTGAACAAACGGAAGGTCTTTTTATGTGGGCCTACGTTCGAATCACCAAGAAGCAGTACTTTACTGGGCCGCTGAGCCCGGAATACATTAAGACAATTGTTGGAGACACCAATGCAAGTAACTAAGCGTGATGGCCGCCGTGAAGACTACCAATGGGAGAAGATCGAGAAGGTCATCTCATGGGCCGGTGAAGGCCTCGACGTTTCGACCTCCCAGGTTGAAGTGAACCTGAAGTTGCACATGTACGATGGCATCCCGACTGCTGACGTGCACGGCGCCGTCGTGAAGACGATCGCTGACCTGATCTCTGCAGAAGAGCCTGACTACGCGAAGATGGCTGCCCGTGCGGATATCTTCGGCGTTCGCAAAGAGGTGTACGGCTCGTTCGAACCGATGCACTTCCCACTGTTCGTGAAGTCCATGGTCTCCCGTGGCCTGTACGATGAAGCGATCCTCCGCGACTACGACGACTACGAGCTGGACGTCATGGCCGACGCGATCAACCACGGCCTGGACATGACTTACGAATACGCTGCCGTTCAGCAGCTGAAGGGTAAGTACCTGGTTCAGAACCGTGTGACTCATCAGCTGTACGAGTCCCCTCAGGCGGCCAACATGATGATCGCTGCGTGCCTGTTCTCTCGCTACGACAAAGCGATCCGCATGGACTACGTGAAGCGTTTCTACGACGCCCTGTCCACGTTCAAGATCTCCCTGCCGACGCCGATCATGGCCGGTATGCGTACGCCGACTCGCCAGTTCTCCTCGTGTGTCCTGATTGCCTCCGGGGACTCCCTGAAGTCGATCAACGCGGCGTCCTCTGCGATCGTTGAGTACGTCTCCCAGCGTGCAGGCATTGGCCTGGACATTTCACGTATCCGTGCGATCGGTTCTCCAATCCGTGGCGGTGAAGCGAACCACACTGGAGTCATCCCGTTCATCAAGCTCTTCAAAGCGGCTGTGAAGTCCTGTTCTCAGGGTGGCGTACGTGGTGGTGCAGCGACCCTGTACTATCCGATCTGGCACTATGAAGTTGCAGACCTCCTGGTCCTGAAGAACAACCGCGGGACTGAACAGAACCGTGAGCGTCACCTGGACTACGGCGTGCAGATCAACGGCTTCCTGTACAACCGTCTGCTGACACAGGGCAAGATCTCTTGCTTCTCTCCGCATGACGTCCCGGGCCTGCTGGATGCGTTCTACGCTGACCAGAAAGAGTTCGCCCGTCTGTACGAGATCTACGAAGCAGACGAGTCGATCCGCCGCAACACGTACTCCGCCCAGGAGCTGTTCCTGACGCTGGTCTCTGAGCGTTCCGGTACCGGTCGTATCTACGTGCAGAACGTGGACCACTGCAACACCCACGGTCCGTTCAATCCGAAGGTTGCTCCGGTTCGTCAGTCTAACCTGTGTGCTGAGATTGCTCTGCCGTCTAAGCCGCTGATTAACATTGAGAATCCGGAAGGTGAGATCGCTCTGTGTACACTGTCCGCCTTCAACCTCGGCGTTCTGTCCCTGGATGAGATCCCTGAGATGGCAGACCTGATGGTGCGTGCTCTGGATGAACTGCTGGACTACCAGGACTACCCTGTCCCGGCGGCAGAGAAGTCCACGATGTACCGCCGTCCGTTGGGCGTGGGCGTGATCAACTACGCGTACTGGCTGGCGAAGCAAGGCCTGAAGTACTCCGACGGCTCTGCGAACAACGCCACACACCGCCTCTTCGAGAAGATCCAGTACTCCCTGATGTGGGCGTCGGTGAACCTCGCTAAGGAGAAGGGTGCATGCCCAGGCTTCCACGAGACGAAGATGGCTCAGGGTATTCTTCCGATCGACACGTACAAGCGTGACGTTGACGCCGTCGTCGACAACCGTCTGTACTGCGACTGGGAGTCTCTGCGTGCGGCAATCAAAGAGCACGGCGTCCGTAACTCTACCGTCTCCGCTCTGATGCCGTCCGAGACCTCCTCTCAGATCTCCAACGCCACCAACGGTATCGAACCGCCACGTGGTCTGGTCTCTGTGAAGCAGTCGAAGGATGGCGTGCTGAAGCAAGTCGTTCCGGAAATCGAGCGTCTCGCCGATGCGTACGAGCTCCTGTGGGATATGCCTAGCAACACCGGCTACATCCAGCTCGTGGGTATCATGCAGAAGTTCATCGATCAGACGATCTCTGCGAACACCAACTACGATCCAGCGAAGTTCCCGAACGGTAAAGTGCCGGCGATGGTGGTCCTGAAGGACTTGATCGACGGTTACAAGCTGGGCGTGAAGACCTGGTACTACCACAACACCCGCGACGGCTCCGACGACGGCACTACCTCCGGTAACCCAGAGTCTGGTGCTCCAGCGATCCTACCACCGATTGAGGACGATGGCTGCGAAAGCGGCGCGTGCAAGATCTAACAGAGGGCCCTCCGGGGCCCTTTCTCTTGGAGGCAATATGGGTTTACCTGTCACAATTTACCATCGTCCGAACGGTCGGCAAGAGAACATCATCTGCAATAACATCAACGATGACGATGCTCAGTGGTTCCAGGACCACAACGTTAAAGTCTCGATGGAAGAATCCGGTTCCGGCGGTCACATCCTCTATGCCGATTACGGTGCGGCGGATGAAGACGGCGAGCCGGATGAGGTTATCGTCGTGACTCACCGTTCGTGTGAGGAAGCGATGGCGGAACTCCGTCGATTGACTGAAAAAGCTATGGCCTAACCATGCGTAAGTTTGAATTTAGTGAACAAGAAGACCTGTTACATATCAGGCATGCGGCGAGGATCTACTTCCGCATTAAGAACTACAACGAGCCCCGCTTCAAGTCCGTGACTGACGAGAAGATCGAGGTAATCGTGGATCCGGAGACGATTCTGGTAGTCTCGGCGATCGGAGATGATGTATACTGCCACTTCCGCAACGCACAGACTGGTAAGTGCAGCGTCAACTTCAATAACCCGGCGCTTGCCGTGGTGAGCTATAAACGAGGAATAACCTATGCCATTTAACAAAGTTCATGAAATCCAGGACGACGCTTCCGCGTATCCGTACATGGATAAAGTCCACTTGACCCGTGCCGGCTTGATGCTGAACACGCTGGACAAGTGCATCGCTGTACCGTTGTCCGATGATGACGTGAACCGTCTCGGGGAGCTGCCGGTCAGTAGCACCCTGTCGATCGAAGCCGCTCGTGAGCTCGGTCCTGTACTCCTGCAGTTCGAAGGTCAGCGCGACGAAGCCGGTCGTTTCATTATCGGTGTCCTGATGGTGCCGATGAACGAGGTCGACCAGATCCACTGCTACCCGTACTCCAACAACAACGAACAGCACAAGATGTGGCCGTACGACAAGCACTTCATGATTTCCAACCTGGGCGACCTGGCGGACATCAAAGTGCAGGCCCGCAACACTCACCCGCTGGCTGCTGAAGCTGAGCTGGATGAGAAGGGTAAGGCTCACATGTCGGCGCTGTCGGCGATCGTTGTGAAGTTCCTGTTCGCTGTTCAGCAAGATTCCCTGCATCTCATCCAGGAGACCAAGGATTACACCAAGCTGAACAAGAAGCGTAAAGACGCGAAGAAAAACCTGATCAAACCTGACTACCTTCCGGAGTGGAAATGAACTATAACGCATACCGTGAATTAATCCTTGGCTGGGCCCGTGACCGTAACCTGATCGAAGGATCTACTCCGGAAAAACAACTGGATAAACTCTTCGAAGAAGTAGGTGAGTATGCCGGCTCCTCCGCTCGCTCCAGCGTTCCGGAAAAACGTGAAGAGATGCTCGTGAAGATGCAGGACGGCCTGGGTGATGTCTTCGTAGTGGCCTGCATCATGGCCGAACAGATGGGTGTCGAACTGAACTTCGATGAAATGGAAGAGTACACCGAAGAAGGCCGTAACGGCGTGATGTACTTGACCATGGGCTGCCTGGCAGGTCTGGTCGAAGCAGAACACCAAGGCATCAACGATACCTCGCTGGCTGACTTCCCTGAACACTTCTACTTCGCCGTAGCGACTGCCGCGGCAGTGGCCAAGCGTAATGGTTTCGACTTCCTGGAGTGCATTGACATGGCCTGGAACGAGATCAAAGATCGTAAAGGCCGCATGGTTGACGGCGTGTTCGTGAAGGAGGCGGATCTGTGAGTTTCTCCACCTTTACTCAGCAAGACGTTAACCACCTGACGGAGCCGATGTTCTTCGGTCACGGTCTGAACGTTGCCCGCTACGACCTGCTGAAGTATCCGCACGTGGACGAGCAGTTCACGCAGAAAGAGCTGGGCTTCTTCTGGCGTCCGGAAGAGGTTGACGTGTCCAAGGACCGCATCGACTTCCAGGCCCTGCCGGCGAACGAGAAGCACATCTTCACATCCAACCTGAAGTACCAGACGCTGCTCGACTCCATCCAGGGTCGTGGCCTGTCTCAGGCGTTCGGCAAGATCATCACCCTTCCGGAAATGGAGGCATGGTTCAAGGCGTGGGAATTCTTCGAGGGCATCCACTCTCGTTCCTACACCCACATCATCCGCAACCTGTATCCGGATCCAGGTGTGATCTTCGACGACATCGTGTTTAACGAGAACATCTCGGCCCGCACGCTGGACCTGACGGACAACTATGATCGTTTCATCAAAACGGTGGACATGTGGTCACTGTTCGGTGAGGGTGAATTCACAGTTACCCGTCCGTCCAGCAAAGTAGAACGTCTGCTGCTGCCGCCGGGTTCGCACACGATTAAGACTGTCGGTAAGATCGATGTGTCTATGCCTCAGATGATGGCCGATGCGTACTACCTGTTGGCTGACATCAACGTGCTGGAAGCGATCCGTTTCTACGTGTCGTTTGCCTGCTCGTTTGCGTTCAACGAACGTGGCCTGATGGAGGGCAACGCGAAGGTCATCAAGTTCATTCTGCGTGACGAAGCGCTGCACAAGACCTCTACGACCTGGATGCTGAACACCCTGGCGTCCGGTGCCGAAGGTCAAGAGTGGGCGAAGATCGCTCGTGAAGTGAAAACCCGCATCACCGCACTGTTTGCCTCTGCTGCAGAGCAGGAAATTCAGTGGGCGAAGTACCTGTTCAAAGACGGTGCGATGCCGGGCATCAACCTGGAAGTGATCACGAAGTACATCCAGTACATCGTTGACCGCAACCTGGAGCTGCTCGGCCTGCCTCCGTACTACGGCGTGAAGAAGAACCCAATGCCGTGGATGAACACGTACACCAACTCTGACAACGTTCAAGTGGCCCCTCAGGAAGTCGAAGTGTCTTCCTACATTACGGCCGGCCTTGACGTGTCTGATCTCGGCGGTCTCAGCGGTCTCTCCCTGTAACCGCTTCGGTCCAGGGACGGACCATTTACCGGTATAAGAATACTGTAGAGATAAAGGAGCACTTATGTTTAACAAAGAAGTCTTGAACAACCGCCTCCAAAACGGTTGTCTTGCGGCTATCGGGACTGCACCGATAGTTGGTTTAGCGTCGTATAAAGTTCTCGAGGATCTCAAACTCGATCGTGACCTTGGCAAAATCGTCAAGTTCACCGTTCTCGTGTCTCTCATCTCTGGCTTAATTTGGTCTGCCTTCCCCGCCTCCCGCCGTAAGCCTTCAGAAACCGATGAAGAAGCTGTCCGTGAAGCCTTCGCTCCGAAGATGCTCATCACGATCAGTGAACACATCAAAGATGCTGAAGATGCCTACATCGTGAGCCTGCAGAAAGACCGTAAGGAAGCCGAAAAGAAATCCGGTGGCGTGGCGTACTTGGAGTCGCGTCGTGAGAGTTCATTCCCAGGGTATCGTAAAGATGACCCGCTTGATAAAGAACCGACGGTTGAGTATCGGAATCCCCTGCGGACCGGTGCCTTGAACACGTACCGTTCGTCCATCATGAACGATGAAACCTCCCGGGTAAACATTTCCACAGTACTGTTGGCTGATGACACTGATGACTAAATCAACTGTAACCCTCGAGCTCCGGGTCGTCGAGGGGACCCGAATCAAAGGTTGGGGCGAAGACGCTGTCTATGAATATAATCTTCGTCATGATAAACTGACCAGCGAATTGAAGTTCCGTTGTAAGCGTAAGGATCTTGAGGACATCCTCAAGGACATGGGAGCGAACCTTGACAAGTTCGACGACGTATCCGAAGTCTCAATGGTAGACGTGGGCGATGAACTGTCTCGCTCATCAACCGGTATGCCGCTCTCAGAGAGGGAACAGAAAGAATTATCTGGTATGCTGACACCAAGCAAACCCGTGAAGAATCAACCAAATACAGGCTTCAAGATCAAACTTAGTTGATCTGTAGCCAAAAAACAGGAGATTGACTCTCCTGTTTTTTACCCCTAAAATGCCCATAAGAGGAGTCTTAACAATGCCGAAACTTATCGTAGGAATTAACGGCCTTGCCCAGCACGGCAAGGATACCAGCGCTGCCTTCTTGCAGAACTACCTGAAGATCTGTGGCTACTCGTGCGACATCATCGCCTTCGCCAAGCCGATCAAAGAGCTCTGCAAGTATGTCTTTGACATGACCGAAGAGGACGTGAACACGTCTGCCGGTAAGAAACGCGTCATGGAACACGCCTACGGCCTGACTTCTCGCCAGGTTCAGCAGAAAATGGGTACGGAAGCTTTCCGTGACGTTTTCGACCAGCGGATCTGGACTGATTTTTTCGCCCGAAGTGCAGCGAAATCCGAGGCTGACGTCATCGCGATCCCGGACATGCGTTTCGACAATGAGATCGACTTCGTGAAGCTCCTGCCGACAACCCACGGCTGGTCGCACGCGACAGTGAAGGTCTTTAACCCTAATGTATCTGCCCAGGCGCCGGCCCACATCTCCGAAAAACCCCAACCCGATGACAAGTTTGATGCAATCATCCTGAACAACGGGACACTGGGAGACCTTCAATGTGCAGTCGAGCAATGGGCGGATGACAAAATCCTCCCGAGGCTCTATGCTTAATATTACTAACCGGACGCCCCTCGCGGGCGTCAAACTCTTCGAAAGCTCCACGTACCCCGCCGATGGCATTGATCTGTATTGGCGTGATAACTCGCCGATTATGTTCGAGATTTCCGATAATCCAGACCGCGGCCAAATGTACCAGAATTTTTTAGCCCACATTCAATCCAGTATCAAACCCCTGAACGCCCAGTATTTCGAACACCAAGACCAATTCGTTATCGTCGCCGAGTTTCTGTTCTTCAAGTCCCACTTCTGGGCAACAGTAGACCGCGATATCGTCACCCTCCATCGTACCAAACCGATCCTCCATGAAGAATTTGAAGAAAAACCTGAAGAGCTCAGCAAACTGCTATTTGAAGTGTTCTCCCTGAATGTCGAAGAAGCACTGCTTGCCACGAGTTTCTCGCCGGTGGACTTAGCCTGGCTGTTGGGGTTCTGGGGAAATGGGATAGGATTCTATCAGGAAGAGATCTGGACAGCCGCCCTAAGACGGCTTCCGGTTACTTCTTAAGTTTTGCCGGCACTACCGTCGGTGTCTTCACGGAACCGAAGTAGTAGCTGATGACCGTCATCCATGCCGTGCTCAGGGAACCGAGCATGATGTTGACGATGTTCATGCTGTCTGCCGGGATTGGCACGAAGATCAGCATGAAGATAATTGCAAAGAGGCCACCCGTCACGACTGCTGCCAGTACGGCCGGTGTCCGGTCTCTTAGCGTCATCTCACGTTCCCGAGCGTTCGCGACGTCCTTTAGCAGAGCGTCATCGATGTTCAGGGCTGCGAGCGACTTCTTGAACTCTTCATCCAGAGCGATCAGCTTGGCCAACATCTCTGGGGTTTGAGCCCCGATCACTTCACTCAGTGCAGCGTCCGCGTCTTCTACCGGTCCTTCAACCAGTCTCCCGACGAGGAACGCCACCGCCACCCCGGACAGCGGGCCCTGGAGCACGTGCCCCAGAGTCGGTGCGATCCGTGTAACGAAGGCCTTCCAATCAAAGTTCATATTCCTCGACCTCGTCTGCAGAATCCGCAGAGTACTGATCGACTAACATCTTGAAGGTCTCCTTCATGTGATTGGCGGCGTTGATCTGATCCCGCGGCGAGTCGGCCTTGACCAGACCCTCACGGTACAGCGTGTAGCGGGACCCGAAGTTCGACTTCTTGTCCGGGTTGTACACTTTCAACTTGGCCATATCCTTCGGAAGAGCGATCCCGACGTAGTCCGCCAGTCCTCCCTTGTCGTCCTTTTCGTAAATGAAGATCTCGGCGGGGAGATCACTCCCCTCCTTGACCGTTCCTAGCACCTCGTACTTCCCTGCACGAAAGCGTGTCGAGATCACGAGCGTATTAGGCATACAGGATTCTCCACCAGAATTGCAGTGAGAAGGAGTCTACCTTCGGTACACTGCGGAACGTCTTGATGTTGAACATATCGCCGGACTGCTTAAAGAGCCCCACTTCGGAGATGTTCTCACCGTTCGCTTCATCCGGACCGAGCACGAAGTCGACCGTGATGTAGTCCTGAGGGTCGGTGATGGCCGACGGAATGATACTCAGGTTACGGTTGTACGTGGTGATCGGTGAGTACAGGTCGTTCAGCGTCGGATCTGGGCGCTTAGGCTTGCGGCCCAACGTGTCGTACGTACCGCCGTTCCCGATCTTGAAGGAGTCGATCAGGTTCGGCTTCGCGTCTTTATCCCAGAGGAAGCTCAGGTGCTCACGCTTCGCGGCACGGACGATCAGGTTCTTCTCCTCGACGAGGCGCTCGCGGCGCCCGTCATTCCACACTCGGTCGACGATCAGGAACCCGTCCAGTACGTCTTTCTTGTCACTCAGTTTCATTAATCCCTCCGGATGATTGCTCTGACTTCGCCACCGAAGTTACCACCACGGTTGAAGTTAAGGTTGGCCCCGCCGCGACCATCGTTGTAGTGACCATCCTGTACGCTTCGAGCATCTACAATCGCTGGGTTCGCGAGGTAGGTCGAACGGGTGATCGGTGAAGAGCCTGGACGCTCCTCAAACACCATGGTCATCTCGATCGGATCTCCGTCATTCACTGGGAAATACGTCGGTGCGATGGTCGCGGCTTCATTGATCAGTGACACAGACCAGTTGTCCTGATAAATTTCGGCTAAAAGAAGCTTACCTTTAGCCGGCAGGTCCTCTTTTTTAGGTACATACATCTGAGCAGCGTGCTTCGACAGGATCGGTGGCGTGTACTCGTCGGTATACTTGAAGGTGAACGTCTTTTCAAGTGCCGGGTCGTAGTTGTCCGCCGTTGTTCCCGCAGTACGCACCACGATGTCATCGTAGACGCCCTTCAGGTCCTGCAGGTCCACCCAGAATGGATAGGCCTGGTAGACGACCATGTCTGCCGCTGCTTGCTGATTGATTTTAGCCAGTTTCGCCTTCAGATCGTCCGCGTAGATCAGGTAAAGTGGCGTGATGTCACGGGTATCCACTGAGATCTCTACGCCGGCGGAGTTCTTGTACGTTCTCACCAGAGATTCAGAGGTAAAGACTTCACTACCTCGGTATGAGCGAATACCAGTGGAGCGGCCTCTCGCCACAGCCATGTTGCCTCGTGACTTGAAGACGGGGTCGACACGATACACGTCCTGGGCAACGGTCTCTCCGGCTTCCTGGACCCACCCACCAATGCCCGACAGTGCTCGACCATCCGCATTAGTTCCTCGGAATTCACCGAGCTTTGGTGCGTCTCCGACCATTCCTTGGTGATAGACAGGAATCTGGAATCGGTTGTAATAGTTTGTGCCGCGGGAGAAGTAAGTCCCTCGGTCATTACGCACGAAGTCAATGATGCGGGTGTCATAGATGTTGTCCTCGACCTGGACCAACTGCCCCATCTCAAGGTCGTCGTCGGTCACGTTGATGATTTCGTCGCCGAGCGCCCCTTTCCACACGAACACCGGGAAGGTGTGGGACGGGCGGGCACGCCAGATGACGTCGGATACCGCGTAATACCCTTTCAGGTCGATACCGCTTTGCTGGAACAGGACCATGAACGTGTTGTACTTCAGGTAGTTACGCATGATGTACGCCATGTCAGTGTTCTCTTTGACAGGCGGGTACTGTACGCCCCCGGTTAATTCCCCAGGGATGAAGGTATTGTACCACCACTCACCGTTCTTCTGGTAGTCCCGCACGTCGATCCAGTTGACGAGCTGCATACCCTCCGTCAGCTGATCGCCCTCGGCGATGTCCGGTTGGAAGCCGTAAGGGATGTCGTAGAAGTGCGTCGCCGTCAGGATCTCCCAGTGCCCATTGATCGGGTTCTGCAGAACGTTCATGACCTTCTCGTTCGCACGAACGGTCGGTACGCCGATGGCCAGGTTCACACCGGCCTGCAGGTAGTTGATCACGGGACCGTGAGAGTACAGGAAGTACAGGCCCTGGATGAAGTTCTTGTAGTTCCCGATCGTACGGTCCGGAGACATGCCCACGGCACGACCGAACTGTGAGTAGATGATGTTCTCGTCCACGCACACGTTCGAGCCCCAGATAGCGAATTGAGTCTTACCCTCGGCGGTCACACGCTGCGGGAAGCCGAGCTCCGCCAGCGGCTTGTAGAAGGACACTTCTGTACCCTCTTCGTTGATCTCAAAGTGCACGCCGTGCGACAGAGAGATCGAAGGGAGCATCGGACGGTTCATCATGAAGTCCATCCGGGTGGTCTTCTCCGGCAGTTTGAAGATGGTCCCGGTTAGCCCGTCGACGGCGTCGGCAGGGGAGAACAGGTACAGCTTCAGCTGAGAGTTGTATGACTCCTGGATCGTGTCCAGGGAGATGTTCCCCGCACGCTGCAGGAACTGCCCGTAGGCGTCCCCGAGCGTCTGCGTGGAAACCTCGAGGAGCGAATCCACGAGGTCTTTGTCAGCGAAGATCTGCAGCCAGAAGTCGGACAGGCCGTAGTAATACGACATCTGTCCGGTGACCTCGGCTCGCTCTCCAAGGCCTTTTAGTCCTGCTGCCGAGATGAAATTACTCATTTAGGCTCCGGTGTAATGGTTAGTTTGTCTAGGTAGAAGCGCTGAGTCGAGGCCGCCGTGAACTTATCGGTCACCGTCTGCGTGTCCATTACGAGATCCTTCGCGACAGAGATTGCCGTCACCTTCATCGGTGCCTTCACGTTACCCAGACCGGCTTCACTGATCAAACGGTGAAGTTCAGATACGTAGATCGTACCATTAACTGGCGTCTGGTTAAAGTAGTCGTCCACCGCCTTACGGGCCAGGGAGATCTCATCTGCGGTATAGGACTGTTCGTAGCCGGTCGCTTCGATGTTCACAAGGATCGGTTCGAAGGCACGGCACAGCTGGTCAGCACACACGACACGGTTCTGCTGATCTTCCAGGAACGACTGAATGTCCTCCAGACCGGTGAACTTGCGGACCACGAAAGAAGCCGTCTTGTTCGGTTGCAGCAGGCCGAAGTCGATACGCAGAATCTGCTTGGCAGACAGGCCGAAGTCCTTCTGGGGCACTAGCGGCACGTGATTCGTGTACACCGTGGTGTTCGGGTAAGAGATCGCAGCCTCTGCACTCTGAGGGATCTCGTCGTCCTTCACGCCGCCGGAAACCGGTGAGCGGTAGATGTCGAAGATCGGCCCTGTGAGCTCAACCACACCTTTCGAGTCTGTCGTCAACTGCACAACGGTCGTACGGAACGGCGTATCCGCGTAGATATCCACGGAACCACCGACGTGGATCTTGTACTTCAGTGCAATCTCGGTCGCCGGATCATCGAAGATGCCTTCCACTTTCACGTAGTCACGCCACATGTCCGGATCGCCCATGCCCACCACCTTCATGTATTTGACGTAGTTGAAGACGTCAGTGATACGGGACGTGATTGACGGGTCGTTGATCAGGTTACGGGTCGAGATTGAGTTGTACGAACGGTCCACCATCTCCACGTTGGTTTCCTGACGCACCGCCGGCTCGCTCATGTACAGGATCTTGCCCTTCACGAAGTACGGGTTGAAGAGCGTGAAGTACAGCAGGTCGCCCTCGGTCAGGTCGTTGTAATCCTCGTCCGCTGACTGTGAGGACAGGTCAGTGTCGAAGTACCACAGTTCTTCCGACGAGTCGTACGCCAGGTACACGTTTCCGGAGATCGGTGTGTCACCGTCCTTCAGCGGCTGGGCGAAGATCGGGCTTGACGGGTAGAACATACGAGTGTTGTCCGTCGAGAAGAACGCTGACGTTGGCAGGGAGACGTTGCTTGGCGTCCCGTTCTGGAACAGGAAGTACAGGCGTGCCCGCACGGTAGCGAACGAACCGGTGTTACGCTGGATGAAGAAGTTCGACAGGATCCCGTCAACCACTTCCTGAGGCGTATCGTTGGTCACTGACGCAAGTGTGCCGCTCTCGAAGTAAATCTCGATGTACTTCTTCAGCATAGCAATCATCACGGCATTCGGACGGATCACGAGGTCACGCACACCGGTACCCTGACGGAAGTCAACCGTCGGGAACTTCGCCTCTAAGAACTGCTGGGCGAAGGTTTCGGCTTGCTGGATGTCATCAGAGGATAACTCCAGCTCGCTCATTACGGAAAAGATATCAGCCATTTGTTACCTCGTTGAGAATCAAACCGTTGCTGTTAAACGGCAGTGCGATTGGGGCGCCTACCCCGGCTTTGGTCAGGACGCGGATCTTCACGATCGTCGACTCACGGCCCTGGACGGCATCGATGACCTCCACGGACTCGAGCTGAGACTCCGCGGAGTACAGGTAGGAGTTCAGGATGGCCTTCGCTTGGTCACCGGCTTGCTTGATCGCCGCGGTAATCGCTGCACGGGCAGACACGGAGTCCTGCGTAATGTTCGAGTACCACGCGTATTCCGTGAACTTCGTCCCTTGCTTCGGATAAATCGGGTCGGACCCCTGTCCGGTCATCAGGCACTTCACGAGCACCTGGACCACCTTCTGCAGCCCGGAGATCTTACGTGGGTTGTTCCCCATCGTGAACTGGAGCTGAGAGTTAGGGAAGCCGTCCGGGAATCCTAAAAGAAGGAGATCGTAACGGTCCTGGTTCTTAAGGTTTTGCGTATTGCCAACGCGGGCCATTATTCACTCCCTGGAGCCTGTCGTGCTCCCGTTAGGTTAAACAGATTGTTGTTCAAGTTGTTCGCCCAGTTAGCCTGACGGATCCCAGCTTCACTCGCAGCTTCACGGTAGTAGTCCGCACGGGACATGTTCCGGATGGCCATTTCGGCCTGCATTGAGTCGAGATCACGATAGGAAGCTAAAAGGGCGGCGTTAGTGGTGGACGCAGAGCCCTTAACGCGGCTCTGAATCGCCCGGCGAAGACCCGAGAGGTCAAAGCCGGTGATCACTTCATTCGCATCTTTGCCGGGGGTTTCCGGGTCCCCAAAGAACCCGGTCATCCCCTTATAGTAGCTGCCTACCTTTGCAAAGTGCTCTTTAATGATCGATGGAATGTCATTTAGTTGCCCCATGTTCCGTATTTCTCCTGTAGAGCCGCGACTTTCTTAGTCAGGTTCCCGGACGCATAGTTATACTGGTTGAGGTTCATTCCAAGGGACGCAGCGATTTCACTGGCAGGCTTCTTCGCGGCACGCCCTTCAAGGATTTTCAGTTCGTCCGGGGTTAGCTGACTCTTAATGTAGTTTAGTTTCAGCGGGTCCTCGTTGAACCGAGAGTGTTCGGCGGCGTACAGGTTGCCGGACTCGTAGTGGTCCTGGAAGATCAGAGCCTTGTACTTCTCGACTTCCTTCTCGGACCAACCCATACGGTGACCGATTTCCTTGTTCGTTGGATCGCGGCCCAGTTCATCCTCCAGGGTAGTGACAGCGTGGTTGTACTTCCCGTACTGCAGCTGCTTGTCTTCACCCATGTTGGCGATGTTTTGGTACGTATAGTTCAGACGCTTGGCTTTACGCGTCCAGTTATAGACGTGGGTCGAAAGCTTCGTGCCCTTCGATGGGTCGTACTCCTTGATCGCACGCAGCGCCCAGGACACGACTTCACCTTTCAGTGCCGACTGCGGGAGCGATCCGGACAGCTTGTTCGTTTCGCTCTGGATGATCGGCTTCAGGTTGTTGACCAGGTTCTTCAGAGCCGCCTTGTCACCACTGCTTTTCCAGCGGTTATACAGCTCTAGGTCGCGGTCACCTAATTCCTCATTCATGGGATACCTCTTGAGTTAAGTTGAATGCTCTCACTACGTTGTACGAGTAGTCTACCAGTAATTCCTGCAACTGTCGGGAGTTTCGACGATAAACGAAACAATCCTTCGGGTTGGATGTCGTGGACAGACGACCGTCAGAGATCAGGTTCGTCGGAATCATGTTGTGGAAACGTCGTACGATATTCATCTTCTCGCTCGCCATCAGATTCGCATCAGGCTGAACGACCTGAGACTCCGGCAGTGAAGCCGGAAGTCCCTCAGGATAAGTCAAAACTGCATTGTAATCGCTCATAGTTCTTATACCCTTAACCGAGTCCTAAGTCGAAGTGCACCGGGTCGTACGTTGAGAAGTTACCGCCCCAACGAAGCGTGATGCCCATGGAGTTCGCACACTGCAGAACGTACGCAGCGAAGTTCTCCATGACCGCCCGGGACGATGCGTTCAGGTTGTTACACGGCACCATGTCTACGGCCCACGACGGATACTTCAGGTGACGAGAGCCTTTGCCTGCACCCTGAGCATACTTGCCACCACCGTTCTCCAAGGCCGCCTGCTTGGCCGACGTACGGTAGCCCGATGTGATCACAACTGGACGGGTCTCGATGACTTTCATCACGACCTTAACCAGATCTGGGTGACACTCGGCCAACTTCGCCTGAGACGTCGCGTCCAGGGCACCAACGGAACAACGCTTACCGAGTTTAGGCAGAACTTCCGGAAGCTGACCCTGTACGGTTGCTTGCTGAAGCGGAAGACCCGGTTGGCCTACGGTTGGTGGCACGTTCGTCGGACGGATCCCTGAGACGATCACTGGGTCTGGCGTCTCGGCCTCTGAATCGTAATCCAGGAAGGCGGAGCACTCCATGTCACGGCCACGCAGCAGCGACGAATCCTGTGTACCGGACTGGTCGTTCACCCACGGACCCTTACGGACTTCCTCAACGGTCGGAGAGCCTTGGTTCCACATGTCGATGTCAACGAAGGTCTCTGCCACCATGGCGTGCTCCTTCTCGATATCCAACAGTGACGCGATGTTACGGGCCACGAGATTCAGGTTACCTAGCGTCGTCGTGTAGAGCGTCGGGTGGGTTGACCCGGTCAGGGTTGCCGCTTCACCGATTTCCCACACGCCCATGTTACGCTTCACCGGGAAAGGTTTACCGGTTGAGTACGCTTCGAGGATCGTTGGGTCCGCGGCGCCCACGCCCAGCACGTCGTTATAGTACTGGCATGCACGCTGGAAGGCCGGCGTATTGCCATACATCGACAGGTTCTCGTCCATCTTCAGCTGTGCGAGCAACCACGGGTACGTCCCCGGGATGTAACACGTGGCGATTTCCGAGAAGGTGAACGCCGAGGACATCCCGATCGACGTCGCTGCGTAACCCCCGGCGTCAATGCTGTGCGTCACACTCGTACAGAAGCCATGGTATGACTCTCTGAGAGGACTTGGATCGATGATGTCCATTGGGTACCCTGGGACGATAAACGGGTTGAAAACGCCGTCTACGGAGCCCTGACGGGACTGTGAGTAGATGTTTGAGAACTCCACGTCCACACCGGTGAAGAACAGACGTTGGTAGGCCTCGATGCCCGCCAAGTCGGTGTCCCACGGGTTCAGCGTTGGGTCGTCCGGATACAGCTTACTCCATGCCGCCTTCAGGTTATCGATCGTTGTGCCGGACGCCAAGTCACCCACGTTGCCCGAAGATGTTTGGTGGGACAGCACGGCGTACCAGTAAGGCAGAGTACCGTCAGCGGTACGCACACCGGAACCCCACTCGTATTTCCCCGGCGTCGCCACCAGAGAGATCAGGGTCTGGGCCAAGTTACCGCCGTCAGCCAGGGCCACACGGACGGAGTGCGGGGCGACGTAGTTGTGCATGTTCACGGTGGTCCCGGCGTTCGCCTGAGAGTCTGCAGTGAACTGCATCCCGTTGTAGATCACACGTGAAGGCACCTGATCGGAGCCGATGTTCACCGAATAGGACTCGTACATGTACGGCAGCAGCACGTTACAGATCGGTGAGTAGTACGCGAACATCCGCGGCTTGTAGACATGGTCGATCAGTTCCGGCGTGCCGGAGATCCCCACTTTAGCCGGTGAGTTCAGGATCACGTGGTCATACTCCACGACGTCCAGGAAGGCGTCGATCAGCTGGCCGTACGACATCACTTCACCGGTACCGCCCGACGTCATGCCGTTTGAAAGGATACTCAGAAGTTGCGTTGCCATGGCACCCGGCAGCAGCCCATTCATGTTGCCCGGGATCAACTTACCGTTGTTTGAGGCCATTTCCTCGTTGGAACCACGTGAAGAATAGGCATTCGCGGCCAGACTCTGGGCGGACGGGAGTGGGGCATCCAGGAAGAATGCCTGGTCACGCTTACGGCGGCTCACCAAACCTTGGGAAACTTGACCGCCAGCATACACCCACGACATGAACTCATTGGCAGCACCCTGGGTGTTCCCTTCGGTGATCAGACGAACGAGCGTCGAAGGTTGACCGTTGGATTGCTGCAGGGCTCCGTCCTTGCCCAGCCCGCCAGGCCCGACGTTGAATGTTAAATCGACCAGGGCATCGAATTGTCCCTGGGAAAGCTTGAGCCCAAGACGGGCTACGGCACGCTCTGCAGAGGCCACGTCTGCGGTCAGCAGCGAGTCAACCTGTGCGTCGGAGAGCGTCTTGCCATCGTACTGCGTGTCCGTTCTGGCAACCGCGTGGCCAACACCGATGGATGGCGTGCCGGTGGCGTCCAGAGCGTGAGCGATCGTCTTCCCGGTAGCGTCGTCGTACAGCTTGTAGTGACGGCCTTCGGCGAACTCGATCAGTTCTTTCTTACCGCGGGCAGACATGGACGTCAGGCCGAGCACCGTCTCCGGAGAAGAACCGGTGGTTGCCGTCTGCGTCGTCGCAGGCGCCTGGGTCGGGGCCGTCTTGGAATCACGCTGGATTGAACCTTCGATCACCGGGTGGCCGGTCATCTTGGTGAAGAACTTCAAGCCGCTTTCCATCAACGGGATGTACATCTTCGTCATGATCGACTTGTCTTTCTGGTCGCCCGTCGAGTAAGCCGAACGCTTGAAGGAGTTCCACAGAGCCACGATCACCCCCGGAATACCTTGAAGACGCCAGTAGTTGTCAGACATGGTGTCGGAGAGCACTGAGATATCCCCGGCTTCCGGAGAATCTTCGAGGGTCACCTGACCGGCTTCCGGAGCACGAACGCCCGCGAGGGCCTGTTCGATCGTGTACAGAGAGCTAACGTTGCCGCCGTCCACCATGATACCAAACGCTGAGTCACGAGCCGTCGTTTCCTGCGGGTTGGTTCCGATGTACTTGAAGAGGATCTCGTTCAGGATGTAGTAAGGGTGCACGCAGTTCAGTGACACGCTCGCAGAACCGCCTTCACCGGCCAGGGACTTGGAGTCCGTGACCGACGTGATGACGCCGCCGAAGATCAGCTTGTAGGCATGACGCTCGAGTTTGTTGAAGGTCTCACCGGCTTCGGCCACTGCCGCCTGGGCATCGAGGGTGTTAATCGTTGAGACGTTGCCTACCATCTTCTTCATGTCGTAAGGCGCCAGGCCTTGGTTAAAGTCACGATAGAAGAGGTGCACCTTCGGGAAGTACCCCTTGGTCATCTCTGAGAAACCACGCCACGGCGCCAGAGTGATCTGGGCCGTTGGCAGTCCGCGGTAGGTGTTGGTCACGCTGGCTGCATTAAAGGGGACCTCGATCCCCTCAATGTACAGCCGGAAGTTACCGTATAGGTTGTCTCCACCGAGATTATTTTCTAAACGCATTACCGTACGCTCCGTAGTAGGCCAGAATCATGAGAGCACGCTCGAAACGGCTCTTGATGTTATTCAGATAGTCTACCTCATCCGGCGGAATCTTTAAAGAACCCATCTGGCGAACCATCATGTCCATTTCCTCGTGCGACACGAGCTCTTCGAAAAGTCCTTGACGCAGCGGCAGCGGCGGTGACGGCAGCGGCAGAGCACCCATGATGGCGCCGGAGTACGTTCCTGCGAGGTGGTTCAGGTACGCTGAAGACTCCACGGGCATCTTGACCACGGCACCGACCTCTGGGAGCGGTTCTGTGATGCCCAGACGGATATACGTACCGTGTAGGCACTTGCGGCACACACCACCCTTGGACGTACACGCACACGTATCCCGCACGCGGATCGTGAAGATATTGTGCTCGTACTTATCGATCACGTACGCCTCATCGATGATCTCGTCCGTGTCGAGGGCCAGCAGGCCCACCATCGAGTAGTCGTCTGCTGACACATTTCGTCCGAGCATCGTGTGGCAATCATCTTCGACAACCTTGACCGTTGGCTGAAGGATCTTCGTGGTGAAGGCCTTCACGGAAGGCAGAAGGTCAGGCATCGCCTTCTGCTTGAAGAAGTTCTCAAGGGTCATCGATTGGGCATACGAACGTACCCCTAAATTACTCATCTGTTACTCCTTGCGGCAGTACTGCCGTTTCGTCTGGGTTCTTCACGATACCGACGTTGATCGGAATCGGTTTGATCGTCGCTCCACGGTCAGGGCCTGTGTCAGCACGCGATCCGGCTTGCAGTAAGGCAGCGGCCGCCGCGGCGTCCATACGGGATCCCCCGACAAGTGCGTTCGAGTCAGAATCCCCAGAACCGCCATGTGAACCCTTGATGACAGAGCCGTCGGCACCGTTCGGGGTCATGAAGCCGTTGTCCAGGAAGCGACCGACCCGGGAGGCGATCGTCTGTGGGAAGTTCACGAACTGGCCCACTGCGTTCTCGATTCTATCAGGAATCGCCTGGATAGCGCCAACGGTACCGGTCACGGAGTCCATCATCTGGTCCAGACCGCGTTCGACGACCGTCAGGTACGACGTGGCTTCATCAACGTACGAGTTCACCTTGTTGACGATCGCGTTCGGGATAGCCAGGAAGTCGTTCAGGACGTTGTTCCATTCCGTCAGGATCGCAGCGATATCCTCAGGACCGATACCCAGCAGGTCTTTCATCGTCGGGATCGAGTTGATCGCCTGCGTGTACACGCCGAAGATGTTGAAGTTCGCGTTCGGGTTGTACTGTCCGAGCATTTCGTTCGCGTTCGTCGTACGGCCACGGGCGTCAATCTCCGCCATCATGTCGTTGTACTTCGTGTAGATGTCAGAAGCAGTGATCGTCGGCGTCGGACGGGATCCCAGGAAGTTCTCGTCCTGATAGTCCGTCACTTCACCGGAGTCGTTCTCAAAGTACGCGTCCGTTGAACGGAAGATCGTCTCCTTAACGAGGAAGCCCATCGAGAAGCCGATATCAGTGTCACGGTTGGCGTTCTGCTGCACGGAAAACGACGTGATCGACCCGAAAAACGTGGCGTTCGGCAGGGCCAACTCGACGAGCGAGTAGTTCTGAGCTGCCTTGGTCCCACGAAGGTGCTTGGTGTACAGCTGGGCGAAACGGGCGAACTGGTCGTTATCCAGGTCATCCGTCAGGACGCCAGAGATGCGGATCGCCAGCGGAGCCTGGCCGTAGAAGTACACACACTCATGCCCACCGAAGGTGTGGAACACCTGGTACTTTTCCTGGATGTCGTACGCCAGGTCGGTCATGATGAAGTCTTTGTAGCCACCGTTCGACTCGTCCTGGTTCATCATACGCTTGAACGCGACAGCCTCGAAGTAAGGCATGCCGGCGGTCAGGGCGTTGATCGTATCGGCCGTTGGGTCTTCCGACATGACGAGACGAAGCGTCGCCGCTTCACCACGCGTCGGGTTATCCTCACTGGAAGCGTAATAGCGAGGACGGACGGTGAACGCACGTTCACCCTCCTGGTTAATACGGGCAATGCCGTACTTGTTAGCGAAATCAGCCATTGGTATCCTCTACGATTCTCGTGATACGCACAACGTTTCCGCCCTCGAGCATTTCACGCTGCATGAAAATCCCGCCCATCTGCAGCGGGATGTAAGTCTTAGTGCCACCAGAGTTCTGGTAACGAATGCCCTCCATGGCACTCGCAACTTGCTGACGGAAGATTTCCGTGGCATTCATGTTGACGATCAGGATGTTATTCATTGTCTTCCTCCGAAGTTCGGTGTTACGTTACCGGCGCCCGGTTTCGTAAGGGTCTTATTCAGATTTTCGATCGCTAATGCCAATCTCGGGTCGGTTGAACCGCCTGCTTTTGCTGCTTTTGACAGCTCGGCAGCCGCTTTCGTTAACGCGTCAGCTGAACCGGACAGTCCCTCTGTCGCTTTCCCGATGTTATCCGCCACATCCCCGAAGGATTTAATGAACTCTTCGCCACCGAACTTCTGTGACAGACGACCCATTTCATCCTTGTCTTGGCTCGCCGCCTGGTTCGCCGCAGTTGAGATCTCCGCACCCTTCTTGATCTTGTCCGCCAGGGCCGTAACCCCGCCGTTCATCAGGGAGGTATCAGACAGAGAGTCGAGAGCATCGATGTCACTGCCAGTACGGCCGTTCTTCTGCATGCCAAACTTCAGGCCCTTGCGGATCGTCCCAACGTCCATGCCCTCGATGGTCTTGGCAACGTTCTTCGCGATGTTCTCACGGTACGCGTCACCCTCTTCGCCGAACAGCACGCCAGCATTTTTATTGTCACCCCGGCCGAGCGCTAGGATACCCTGCTCGATCTTGTCGGTAGCGGACTTGTCCATCCCGGACATCTTCTGCATCGCCAGGAATTCTTCCACACGGGAACGTTCTTCAGCGGTCAGTGAGTTCGGATCCTGCTTGTACTTGGCCAGGAGCTTACCGAAATCGCCTGAGAAGTAGGAATTCTCACCGCCACCGGCCTCATAGAGGTCGCCGAGGTCTGCTTTACCGGTACGCGACATCGATCCGATCGCTGCGTTGAAGACTCGGGCCCCGTCACCGTCCTTGAAGGCTCCGGTATCGCGTCCCAGAGTCGGCGGTGCCAGTCCGAACAGGTCGAATTTGCTCCACCAGGACTCTTCTCCGGTCTTCCCGAAGGCTTTCACGAAGTCGTCAGAGACGCGAGGGTTCAGATCCATCGCCGTCACCTTCGTTTCTTTCGCACGGCCCGTCTGCAGAGCACGGTTCATCTGGTCAGCGTACTGGGAACGTGACATTCCCTGTGCCGAACCGATATCTCCCTTCTTCAGGCGGTAGTAAGCGTCCAGATCTGCACGGTTGTCCTGGTTTTTACCCAGTCCGGCGTACAGTTTCTTGGCCATCTTCCCGATTTCAGACTCCGGATCGGCATTCAGAACGTCGTTTGAGAGTGACTTCAGGATACCGTCGTAGGCCGTCGAGCGGGTTTCGTTGCCCATGTACGATGAGTACGCCCCGATGTCGAGCTCTTTACGAACCTGTTGGCCATTCTCCATTGCCCACGTTGCTGCACCCTTGGAGTTCGGGTTCTCACGGCCCATCACAGACGCCTGGAATTGATCCCACTTGTCAGACATGCCGGCACGGAAGGACGTGAACGCCCCAGCGATGCCGGAAGAGTCATCGAGCATCTCACGGTTGAACTGACGGAAACGCTGGATAGAGTTGCCCAGGATCGGCACACCGGCAAGCGTGTCGTAGCCCTGCTGGGACATCCATTGGTTCATCTGCTTGTCGGCAGAGCCACGAGATGCATTCTCCATACGACGCTGGTACTCTGGATCCATCTTCATCTTGAACTGCAGGCCGTACGTACGGGCTTCTTCCTCAGAGAGGTAGCCGTTCGCCGTCGCCCAACCGAGCGCTGCCCGGAGATCAACCTTACCGTCCTTGCCACGGGCCGACGGGATGTTCGCCGTCTGGTCGTACAGGAAGTTCATCACCGTTTCCATCGATGAGTGGTTGTTCAGGTACTCAGTGGTACGGACCCCGGAGTTCAGGATATCGTCACCGTAAGACTGCAGCGGGTTCCCGGCACGGCGTTTACCGTAGGCCTGAGCCACGTTCAGCATGTTCCCAGAGCCGAGCTCAGCGCCGGAGTTGATCGCTGCTTTGAAGTACGGCATCGAGAAGATACGTCCTGCACCTTCCATCGCGTACTGCGTCGCACCCTCTACGCCCCCCAGTGCCGCGGCGTCCGCTTGGTTCAGTGAACCGGTCTTGTACGCGTTAGCAAAGCCTGCATAGATCGATGCCGCTTGACGTTGACCCATGACCGGGAGCATGCCGAGACGCTGAGCGATCATCTGGCCTTGGTTACCCACGGTGTTCATGATCTGCTCGGCAGAGGACCCGGAAATCCCTGCAGCCATCCCCATTTCGCTCATGACACGGGTCACGGCGCCTGGGTTAGAAACCCCTGCGGCCTTCAGACGGGCCATGTACTGGATCGCTTCTTTGACGGACGTCGTGTTGGCGACCGCCATGATCATCTTCACGGAATCCGCCATGCCAGACACGCGTTTCTTCATGTCGTCGACGTTCAGGTTGCCGATATCGTTGAAGATACCTGCTTGCATCCCGTAGTCGGCCATGGCCGAGTAGTCACCCGGCTGGAAGCCCATGTCGCGGATGTTGTCCTGCATGAACGCCTGGGACAGACGGTTAGCATGACGTGCGGAAATACCGAAAGATCCCATGTTGGGACCGGCTTGTCCGCCGACGAACTGGTTAGCCGTGTTGGCAAGCATCGCGTCCTCACCACGACGCAGACCGATGTACGGCTCCGCAGCGTAGTAGTTAGCGGCTTTCGCTACACCTGCACCTACCGCCAGCGGCGCTGCGATCGAACCGACCAGGCCACCGACTACGGCACCGGCTCCACCGAGAACCGTCCCTGCACCGCCCAACATTCCACCCAGTCCCATTAAGCGTCCAGCACCGCCGATGAACCCGCCGGCCACTGACCCCACGCCACGACCCAGGACCGAACCTGCTGCCGCACCGAGAGACTGTTGTGCTGCAGTCGCACCCCACGCGGCCGCCGCCGCACGCATACCCTGTCCACGGTAAATCGCTCCGGCATACGCCGCACCACGATCCCAGAGCCCCGCTGTCGGTGAACGTGCAGCGACCTTCATTCCGAAGAACTTGTTCGCTCCGTACCATGCCGCCAGTGGGATACCGACCTTGGTGACGCCGTTAACGAAGGCATCCGAGTGCATCGTGTTAAGAGACCAGTTGTTCGCCCGTTCGTCCTCGGAAGGGTCAGACGCGTACGTCCCGATCGGGTTGAACATGTACTGGTTCTTGAGGGCTTCCATGTACCCGCGGTTGACGGAGTATGGATTGAAGGGATCCGTATCCGACGCGTACGCCGGACGGAAGTTGGACATGTAAGCCGGCGTGGTGTACGCCGGGTTGATACCAAAGCCGTAGTAAGACGACATTGGTGATTGTGAAAACATGTTATCAGCCATGCAATTCCTCCAGACCTGTAACTTTGAGATAAGAATCCTGACCGTCACGCACCAACTTGGCCTCAAGGGTCTTGTTGCGGTACTGGCTGTATTCTTTAAGCATTTCCGTCATGCGGTTCTGCTTCGTTTGTGGCGTATTCAACACACCGTCTGCAAAGTCCCGGAGAATTTCTTGAGCGGCTTTACCATTGCCGAGGGAGCCTGCGATCCCAGCCATAAGCTTTCTGGACTCTTGAACGATCTCGCTCATGGCGTACTGTCGCATGATGACATCCCTCGGCGAGCCCAGAATGTCCGGCTGAATCCCTTTCATGAAGAGACCCAACCGGACCTTAGCCCATGGCTGGCTTAGAAATTTGCCTTCCCGTATTCCATTGCTTCCAGGACTTTCTGGTCAAATTTCCCCATCAGCTCAGAGAGAACGATCACCAACGGTGAAGGCAGCTCTGCAACTTTCTGATAACGCTCTTTGATCGACATATCGCGGTAGTTCACACCGTTCAGGTCGATCAGAGAGTACGCCATCGTCAGCAGAGCACTCTGGTTTTGGTAGGACAGAATGGTATTGAAGACGCGGCCGTCGAGTTTCTGTGAAATCTCGTTGTCCTCACCTGCAGTACGGGACTTGAAGGTCACCTTGTAACGCTTACCGAACGGGATGACCTCGGAGTATTCACCTTCGAACATGATCGCGTCAACGATCGCCAACATCTCGTCCTTCTGTTCCTGGGTATACTCCTTCGTCTTCGGCTCTTCAGCTTTAGGCGCTGGGGTTTCCTCGACCGGTGCCTCTGGCGCCTTCTCTTCGAACATCTCGGCTACCGGAGCAGCCGTGAAATCCGTGTCGTCTCCGAACAGTGGGTTTGCTTCTACGTCAATCACATCTTGCTTCTTAGGCATGTTGAATCCTCTTGATTTTAGGTTATTCGGTATACTTGAAGTCGCCTTCAAGGTACTGGTACGCAACGTGTGCGAAGACTACGGAGTGCATCCAGTCATCCGGTTCATCCGGGTGGTGACGGTACACACGACGGCCTACGCCGGTCTCTTCTTCGAAGACGTTCAGGGCATCGGTCCAGTAACCCTCAGTGATTGCCCAAGATGGACACATGAAGCGGTCCGGACCGATACGCCATTTCATCATCACGTTATCGATCGCCTGAGAGCGGTCAGCTGCCAGGAACTGGCCCTGCTGGTCCCAACGTAAACGTACCTTTGCTGCCACGTAGTTTACCATGATCACTTTATCATGTCCCAGCTCTTGTTGCATCAGCTGGCCCTGCAGAACGCCCACCCCGCGGTCAGAGCCGATGACGGCACAGTTCCACTTACGGGCTAAAAGACAGACGTCACGGACCTGCTCGAGGATGTGGATCCCTTGCATCTTCTTCGATTCGAGCATGTAGCAGCGGCCGTAGCCGTCATACCCGAGGACGGTTGCCACGGTGTAGGACTTCACGCCACCGGTAACGGACCAGTCGACACCGAGCACGGTACGGGTGATCGTCGGGGCAATCTTCTTCCAGACCGGATCGGAGAAGTCGGTAGGGGACGCCCAGGACTTCCACTCTTCGTTACAGCACTTCATGGCTTCCGCCATAGAGAGTGAACGACCGGAGAGGTCAGTGGCAAGCCCGAAGACTTCGTTCGCCAGCGTCGCTGGGGTGTAGAGGCCGCCTTCCTGAGCCTGTTTCACTTTATCGATGAGACGGGCCCACTTCTTCGGCTTGCAGTTATCGCCGATGATGATCTGCGGTAGGTGGAAGCCTACTTTATCCCTGATGTGCGGGTTGGTCGCCACCCACTGGCCGTCGGCCGGATGGACAGGCTTCAAGCATTTATCACAGGACGGACCGTGCGGCTGACAGATACGCACACACTTCTCGTACGTGTCCGGGATAATCCAGTGGCCACAGTGCGGGCACTTGCTGACCCACTCCAGACGGTTGGTACGCAGCCAGAGTTGCTCCAGGGTGTTCGCCGTGGACTTGGACGTGCCGGCCAGGACCTTCAGTGCATATTCGGAGGCGTTGAGGATTTCGAAGATCGGTGGTAGTGCGTCGTAGGACACGTCCTGGACTTCGTCTACGGTTAACAGATCGGCCATCAGACCACGGATACGGTCGGCGTCAGATTCGGTCTGGGCGTACGACAGGTAGATCTTTGATTTGTTCGCCAGTGTCTTCTCGAAGACGTTGCTCGGGTCGTTTGAACGACGGAAGTATTTCTTCACGAGCGGGCTCTCCAGGAAGGCATCAAGGTAGGCGTTCGAGAAACGCTTCGCCTGGATCTGGAAAGGTGCGATGTACAGGGAGTTGAAGTACGGGCGACCGATCGACTTGGACACTAAGCGTCCGCCGAGGGATACCGACTTCCCGATCTGACGACCGGCTTTGAAGACCATCAGGTCCGGGTCGACGTCATAGATAGCGGTAAAGGGCTTATAATCCGTGAAGTTGATCGGTTTACCCTTCAACTCCAGGAGAGCCGCCGCTAACTGACTCGAAGTAGCTTTTTTCATGAATTTCTCCTGTTAGGTATTCAATATTTTAAAATACCCTGGTATAATAACCCTGGTATAGAGACGCTATGCCACACAAACTAACTTACTTAAAAGGAAAGTCTAAATGTCTACATCTATTCGTTCTACCGTTGTTCACATTCCTGGTCGCGACGCACGTACTCTGGACGGTATCATCATGACCAAAGAAGAAGCGGCACGTCAGTTCGATTCTGCGTTCCAGACTTCCAGCATGAATTCCCGCGAAGAAGTGATTGACGGCGTACGTCACATCTACTTCGAACGCCGCACCGGTACTAAAGGCTAAGCTTTAGCTTAGTCGGAAGGAGGCTCCCAATGGGAGCCTTTTCTTTTTTTAGTTAAGGGAGGCTTCATGTCTTATCCCCTTTGGAATAGCAATACCACTGTATTCCACGAGCTTACCCCTGAACGACTGACCTCCGCGGTAGAGCTCAAAGATCTCATCCACACAGAAGGTCTCAAGGCTCGAATCGCTAGCGATGGCAGTCTGGCGGTTACCCAAGACCTCTCCACGGAGATTGATGCTCTGGGTGGCGCCGAGACGGAGGCCAACCTTCGTCAGCTTCAGCAGTGGATGAACAACATGCGTAACCTGATGACGTACACTGTGCGTGCTCAGTTCGCTGCAGGAATCGCCCCGTTCGTTCAATCCGGAAACCGCTCCGTTGAGTCCGGCCTGCGTAACCTGAACCTCGGCGTGCCTAACATGCTGGGTTTCATCCGCGGCTTCATGGGCAAGGATATCAAACATCCGGTGAAGTTTCTAGGCCTCAGTGCATCGACGACGGATCACGGCCGTGACCCTGACTTCTTGTACACGGACGAACAGACCGGAACCTACCATACGCTACAGACGCTCGGCGAGAACCAAGCGTGGCCGGTGTGGAGTACATACCTCGAGGATACTCCTAGCCTTCGCCGCTATATTCGCTACGTCGATCATCTGGCCAAGCGTTACGGTATGCGTTTCGTGTACTGTCCGAAGCAGTTCAACCACATGGATGAGCTTGGCGTGCCGGCCCGTCCGGAGTGGATTCAGCAGCACGGCCAGGTCGTTCGCCGAGTGCAGTCCACGCGCTACGCCGTCCTGTTCGTTTCGCTCGCCTTTGACTACGACACCTTCAAAGACCTCACGGTTCTGGAAGTGGAGTCTCAACCGGGGCAGCGTCCGCGTCAGGCAGCACAGATGGATTACGGCCCAATCTTCGTGGATAACCTCCCGTCGATTGCCCGCGTCATTAACACCATCGGAGCATTCCCTCCATGCAAGATCTATTTCAAAGACTATCGGAACTCCGCGAGATCGTCTCAAGCGGCCCAGTAGTCCTGCGTGCCCTGGACGAGAAGTTGAAGTCGGTCAGTACGCCGGCTGAGGCCATGATGATTCTGCAGAACCTCAACTTCAACATCACGCGTCCAGCCCCTCGTGTGAACAACAATTCACGACAGATGAACTTTGACTTCAGCACCATGCGTGGGGTCAACACAGGGAGAACCTTCGTATGAGTAATAACCAAGGGATGACGGTCACCATCTTCCCTACGCACGTCCGCGTGCCGAATGGGTTGGGTGCCTTCAAGAACGTGTCACTGCAGGATTTCACTAACGAAATCTCCCGCGTTCAGGCCGGCCAGGAGCAGCAGCAGGCTCCGAAGCTGTCCTTCCGTTTGCCGAACGAAGCGGTGTCTGTTCGCTACAACCAGCACGAACTCGAAATCCTGATGTACTTTGAAGAAGCCAAACGGGAAATCCGTTACGGTAACCGCAAGTACACCATCCCGTTCCCGGCGACAGTGATCAAAGTGACGCTGAAGTCGAACGGTAAGGGTGGCTGGACGGTAGAGGGCGTGAAGTGGCTGTGCACCGACTACAAGGAAGATGAAGTCCCGAACCTGTCCAACTGGGAATTCATCAACCGCAACTACAACAACCACCTGTGGACGCTCCCGTTCCCGAACCAGTATGGCGACGGCGGCATGTGCACCGGTGCGAACTCCTACCGTTCGCTGTACCAGTATGACCTGCGTGGTCTGAACGAGCTGTTCTACACGATCCTCGTGGCATCTCCGTTCAACAACGACCTGTGGGGCTACGGTAACCGTGGTGTTCGCATGGAAGGTAACGGACCGGGTGACTGGTTCACTCAGCTGTCCCGTCTGGATAAGTATCCTTGGCACCTGATGCCAGGTTATCCACAGAACGGTCAAACTCCTGTAACTCAAACTGAAGCACCTGAAGAGGAAGATGAAGATGACGAAGAAGAATAATGGCATCCTGGACCTGGTTCCGTTCATGTCCGCCCTGCTTACTGAAGATGCCTTCTTCGCCGGTGGCGACGTGCTTCAGAACCCGGAAGTGTACGTGCTGGGTAATGATGGCGCCCTGTACCAGTTCCACCAGTTCTCCATGGGCCGTTCAGCGATGACCAAGATCTCTGACACGCCTATCCGTACCAACGGCGGCAAGTCCCTGCTGAAGCCGTACATGAAGCCGCTGGTCGAAGACAAGAAGATTCCGCTGGAGATGCTGAACGATATCGTTGAGTTCTTCCGCCAGGTCATGAAAATGACCACGTCTTCTGGTTTCGGCCACGGTGACTATGAAGCGATGGCTCACATCGTCTGGAACAAGACGAAGAAAGAGTACCGTGTAGCGATTCCTAAGCAGAAAGTGGCGAAAGCATCCGTTACCTATAACTGGGATCACGTGGCAGCGGACGAAGAGGTTATCCTCGACATCCACTCTCACAACTCCATGGACGCGTTCTTCTCCGGTACCGATGAGCGTGATGACGCGACCTACGTGGGTATCTCTGGCGTCGCCGGTAAGCTGAACACCGACAACCACAAACTGATCTGGCGCTTCAACGCGTACAAATCTAAAGTGGTCATGAAGCTGGAGGACATCTTCGATGCGCCGCCGGTAAAGGAGGAGAGCCCGGTGGTCAAGGCGTGGATGGAGAACGTCGAGGTTCTGACTTATCAGCGTCCGTCCTACCCGGGCTACAGCCCCGCCCTGGGCGGCAGCAAAGTATATGGCGGTGGGTCACGCTCCCTCGCTGGCTCCGACAAGTTTCTCGAGCGTGATGAACGCGACGACTCCTGGAACGGTCAGCGTACCCAACGGGAGAGCAACTGGAATGCCCGATTTCGCGGAGAGAACGAGGAAGGGGTCACGGCGAGTGCTCGGACCACGCGATCTCAAGCGTCGGTAGACATCCTGGGTGCAGATGAAGGCACCTACGGTATTGGCCTGATTCACGAACTGGCGGACGAACCCTTTCAGACCTGGGACGAAACCGCTGATGAACTCGTCGCTTCTGTCTACAGTGAGAATGACGACGAGCTGAACGCTGCCGTGGGCAAACGCTTACTGGAATACGTTGCGGATCCGGAAATCCTCTTCCAAGAGGGTGTCTTCCTGGCCTCCTCCGCTCTGGAAGCCCGTAAAGTGGTTGCCCGTCTCAACAAAGATTTTGATCTCGATCGAGGTATTTAATGTTTACCTACACCAATCGCCAGATGGTTACTAACGCGGTGATTGTAGGTTGTGGCGGGACTGGTTCCCGCCTTCTGCCTATGCTCTCGCAGTTGATGTCCCGTGGTAAATGGAACGACATGGTCCCGACGATCACCCTGATCGATGGCGACGAAGTTGAAGTGAAGAACCTGGCCCGCCAGAACTTCATTAGCGACGATGTCAGTCGTAACAAAGCGGAGTGCTTGGCGGAACGCTACGGCGGTGCCTTCGAGATTCCAACAGTTGCGATTCCGCAGTTCTTCCCAACGAACGCCCAGTCGATGCAACGCTGGCTGCAGTCTAACGTGCCGGAATCTATGAAGCGCCTGGTGGCAGACCGTCCTGCGGTCTTCTTCCTGTGTGTGGATAACATGAAGGCCCGCTATGCCATCATCCAGTCGATCCTGTACGCGACCATCCAGACCGGGATCGAGCACTTCATCGTGGACGCCGGTAACGAGAACACCTTCGGTCAGGCCCGCATCTTCTCCTCTCGCATCGTTCCGGATCGTGAGTACGAGAACGTGGATCTGGAAGACATGGCTCGTCTGGTGCCGAAAGGCTCTGAAGGTATTCCGGTACCGTACCTGCCATGCCCGATTGGTCAGTATCTGCGTGCCTCTGGCTATCAGGGTAACCCGGATGCATCCTGTGCGGACCTCGAGCAGACGGCGGCAGTGAACGCGATCATGGCAATGTCCATGTTCTCAATCATGCAGAACATCTACATGGGTCTGCCGCTGAAGGTCGAGACGTGGTTCTACGATATCCATAACGGTAACGACCAGACGCGTCTGAACCAGAGCTGGATGCGTGAAATCATGACGGGTAATCAGTATCGCGTGCCGAAGGACGAGAAGACGGATGCGTATCCGGTTTCTATCCAGGGGCTGCGTACGGTACAGGGTATGCCAGGCGTAAGCTTCTGGCCGGAGATTCAGAAGTCGATTAAGAAGATGCTTAAAGAAGGGAAACTCGAACGAGTCTCCCCTGAGATGGCTGAGATCTTAGGACTCTAAGTCTACGCGGCGTTCTCGTGTAGCTTTGTCGGGGGAGTCGGAAACGCTGAACACGGCGATTTCGCTTCCCTCGGCATTGTACATCTTGAGAATGCCAGACTTTTTATCCCATTGCCAAGAGCCTGTCGCGGCTGCTTGGAGTTCGGCCGTCACCTCGAGGCCTTTTTTTACATCGGTATGGATCAGCTCAAGCTTCGCCATAACGTCATCGATAGTTGCCATTACAGCTCCTCTTTCTCAAAGGCCTTAGCCAGACGCAAGTGGTACTCAGCCATCTTTTTAGCATGGGCTTTTCCCACGTAGGCCATGAGGCCCTTGGGATCGCCTTTGGTGTAGGCTTTCGCTTGGGACTCATGGTACTTACGGTCGTGATACTCGTTGGCTTCGTGGCCGTTAGCCTGGTTGATTCGAGCGATGTGCTTACGCTCTAGCCTTTCCATACGTTCTTTCTCAGCACGAATCCGACTTAGTTTCACAGTTCCTCCATCGCCAGTGCGTAGAGGCGGATAGCTTTCGCTCGGGCTTCACGCTGTTCGACGCCTTCATCTGGGTTGTTCAGATCGGTGACGAATTCGAACGGCGGTGGCGCTGAACCGAAGCCCTCATCCCGCAGGATGTACGAGCAGATCGTCTTGATGGCATTCGAAAGCTCCGCACCCGGAAGGATACGTAGCAGTTCGACTAAGCCCCAAGAGAGCTCAAGGACGTTCGGCATGTAGACCGTGGATGGATCAACGGCATGAGCGTTCGCTGCTTCGACGAATCGTAGGAAGTACGAGGCGTCGTTCAGGAACTTCTCAGGGTGCTTACCCAGGGTACGCAGCACCATCAGCTGAGAGACCATCACTGGGGTCAAGGCGTGGCCCAGATCCAGTGAGATCGTCTCAACGGAGAGTTCAGGCCAGTCAGGCCCGTAGCGTTTGTCCAGGGTAGCTTTCAGTTTGCTTAGCATCGGCAGATTCTCGCGAGTAGTTGTTTTTCAGCAATTGGCAACGCTTCAACACCGTGTTTCAGGGTCATCAGGTCGCCGGCTAACAGTTCCGCGATGTCATCCCCAACCATCTGCTGTACTTGAGCCTTCGGGATCGCCTGCAGCTTCACAGCCGGAACGCTCTTCCCACCCAGATTCACCGTGATAGAGCGATCGATCGCTTCCTTAGTGAACCAGAAGGACTCTTTGTAGATGTCGCCCAGGTAACCCGCTTGTTTCTCGAAGTGGATAACGGCGTTCGCTAACGCACGGTTCTCTTCGACAGTCAGGGCATCAGTGTTGGTGCCACGGAAGACTTCCGCCAGCTTGGTGAATTCCTGACGACCGGTTACCTTGGCACGGTGCTCAACGGCCATGACCGCGGCTTCTTTGTTAAGGCGACCTGCCCCGGCGTACAGACGGACGAGATCAGATTGGATGTCATCGGCATAGTTATCATACAGGGCAGCCGCTTGGCTCGCAACCTTCTCGATGTCCATTAAGCCGGAACACTTGGATTCGATAATCGCTTCTGCCGTACGGAGTTCGTACTCGATACCACGAGCTTCTTCAGCACGCATCGATGCAGCTTTCTCGAGGTTTCCAGAGAGGCGGGCAACTTCATCGCCAACGCCATAGAGACGAACGGCTTTCGCCACGCGGGCCATGTCGTCGTAATCGACAGTCTGTCCAGCGACCTTAGTCAGGAAGGCAATTTCCAGAGCGGATGCGACAGTACTGTCCTTATCTTTGGTAGGAAAGTCCTCTTCTACATACGCCCGCTTGATGAAACCAGCTGCCTCAGGCACCAGTTCCAGTACGTTTTTGATAGCATGAAGTGACATTATTGAACTCCTCTTTTCATGTCTCTCACTTGACGGGCAAAGTGTTCAAGTGCGTTAGTGTGTTGGATGTTTGACTCGTTCTGAGTGTGAAGCTGATTGATCCCTTCCTGTACCTCAGCACTGGATTCTGGGGTCGAGTTCAGCTCTCGTTGTGAGTTTACAACAAGGTCCATCAGAGAACCGTAGTGGCCGCGGGACTTCGCTAACTTCTTAGCCAGTTCGCTCAGGCCCTGAGGGTTCAGCGGGACACCTTGGGTAGCCAGACCTTCCGCACGTTTCAGAGCGTTCTCATACGCACCGGTGTCGTTGGAATCTGCCAGAGAGGCATAGTGGCCGTAGCGTGCAGACGCCACAGCGAACGGCGTTGCCGTATCGCGGAAAGTCTTGATGACCGGATCCACGTTGATGTGGCGAGCGTGGCCATGACCGCCGATGGCACCGAAGGAAGCAGCTGCCAGAGCTTCGCCGCCTTGAGACGCTTCTTCGAGGTCTTCCTGCATTTGGGCACGGTCCTTTTTAGCCTGGTACATACTGAGAGCCGTGTTGATCAGTCCGCCGACGGCGCCGACGGCCATACCGGTACCGACGAGCAGTTTGACGTTCTTGTTGGACGCTGCAGTCTTCAGAGCATCCAGGACGCTACGCTTGGTCGCACCGGACTCGGACATCTCCAGGGCCAGCGGGACGGCCATACCCAGCGGTACGCCGGCTGCGGCACCACCGACGGTGCCTTTCACTACGTTGGTCAGTGCATTGACGGTAGAGGACGACTCACCACCAATACGCTTACGAAAGCCTGCCAGGACTTGCTTCTTGTCCTCGAGTGACAGGTTTGCGAACTGGGGATTGGCCACGAGAGCAGCGAACGGCTGCCCTGCTTTGTGAGCTCGGTACATTCCCCCGATAATTTCTTCAGTTGTCAATGACATTAAGACGTTCCTCGTGTTGGATTACTATTGATATTTTAGCTAGAACGCCCATTTGTAACCACTCAAACGTTCATTCGTACGTCAAGGTTACAAGAAAACCCAGTCGTGGTGCGGGTTTCAGAGGATTCAAACGTTGTAACCTTTCAAACGTCACCCTAAGACATCTATAGGTAGAGTCCTACTATATATATTACGAATGTCTTTTTTTAAAAAATAAATAATATATGGACCCTAAAGGGCTATAGGCCTGTCTTGGGGTGGGTTTGTACGGTTACAACGTTTGGCCTAGCCGGATCACTTGCCGCTCTAAGCATATCACGCAAACGTCATTCAATAAAAGCCGTACGGCGGGTATAACTAATACGGACCCAGGAGTACTCACGGTGAGTACTATTCTTTTCGGGTCCAGGTTGCGGGACCTAACCCGTTGGAGGCAAAATGCTGTGTTCGATATCTCTGGTTCAATTTTTGACCTTCATTAAGTTCGTTGCGGGAATCATCGTCCGCGAGGGAATCAAACGCGGCTATCTGTAAGAGGGTGTGATGGAAAAAGTAGCCAGTGTCTTTAACTACCTACTCATGGGGAATCTGCAGATCAACCCCGCCGGTGAAAAGCCCAGCTTTGTAAGCAGTACGCTGGAAAACAAGGTGAACTACTTTGTTGTCCTCGACTACGAGCAAGGCGTACCAGGTTCAGCACCAGTGCCGAAGTTCTGCTACTACCCTGTGAAATTCGAAGTGATCAGCAATCGTCTGTTCCTCCGTAAGTTCCCCGGCCTACTCGCCGACGGTATCTTGATGCTCGCCCGCAAGAAGGCGATCGAGATTTCCATCGATGAGTTGACCCGTGGGCGTATTCTTTTAGGGGATCGTGTGATAGACTTCTCCGAGCTGGAAGAGCGTTACGCAGCGATCGTTGCAGACGCCCCAACGCTCGTGACCGAAGACCGTCTGTCGGAAGTCACACTGTTCGCATACACCGTTAACCCAATGGCCTATTGGCAATAAGGAACCTCATGAACCTATTTATCAACGAGAACTTCATCGATACCGTTGGCACCAAGCCTAGCGTTATCCAACTGATCCGCCAGATCGCTGAAGATGACGAAATCATCCACGGTGAAGTCCTGGAAGCCCTGCGTGAAGTCCTGGACTACGACAGCATCGAGTCTCTGGAAGTTGACATCCGTGACGGCGACGTCGAGGAAGTGGCCCTTCTGGACGACGCACTGTACGTTGAAGGCCAGACCCTGGTCGATCTCTTCGAGAACCTGTACCCGGGCGACTACACTGCAGTGATCTCCGCTCTGGTGGCGTCTATCCAGAACTCTACCGGTCCTACCCTGCGTGTGGATCATAACGGTGTCGTGGCGGTTCCGCCGGAAGTGACCACTGACGCTAACACCCAGCTGAATGCGTTCGTTGAGCCGTGGCTATCGGAAGCTGCACCGAATCTGTCCGCTGCAGTGGCCGCTGACGTCCGTCTGGGCGGTGAACGCACCCAGAGCATCGCTGAGCCAGTTCCTGCAGATCACGTGATTACAGCTATCGACAACCAGACTGTGACCGTACGCCCAGTTCAGGTGGCACCCTTTTCGCCGGCGGAAGAAGTACAACGCCCCGAAGTGGCTGTACTGAGCTCTCAGACTATCCTGGGCAAGCTGACCTTCAATAACACTCAGATCCGTACCGTGTTCCCGTCAGGTGTGAACGGCGTACTGTTCAACGTGGCTGACCTGTACAATGCCATCTATGGCATGCATGCAGATCAGAACTACCTGCAGCAGCTGGTTCGCCAGAACGCAGGGGCACTGGACCGCGGTGACGTGCGTGTGATTGATGGTTACGTGATGCTGAGCCTTCCGGCTCTGGCGACTATTCACCCACACATCTCTCCGTGCGTTGAATGGTATCCGACCATCATGAAGGTCACCAACTTCTACGCTAACGGCCCGCATAACGATGTGGAATACGACCTCCTGGGCAACCTGGTAGGTTAACAACTAGGGGCTTCGGCCCCTTTTTAGGATAACTATGACTCCCAAGAATATTCGCCTGCACCGTATCTCTCTGCCAGAATTCGGATTGACCGAGCCTATGCTGTGCTCACTGACCCGGGAGGAGATGCTCAATCGGCTTCAACAGCAGGACGATCTCGAGTGCTTTGCGACCTGTACGATCGTCTTTGATGAGAACCGTCGGCTAACGATCGACTGCCCGCAGACGCTCCGAGCTCCTTCACAAGACTTCGCGTTCCGCCTCATGGAGCAGGTCTTCAAGCATTTCTGTACCGGTACCTACTGGTTCTTCGGTGGCGTGTTAACCCTACTGGAACGCCGGGGAAACGGAGGGGATGAAGTGAAGTTGGATCACGAGAACTACATCCAGTTGCTGGCAGTTCTCGCGACACTGCACGACCCAGAGTCGAATCCTGTCGTCCTATATCCTCTTGCTTCACTGGTATAAGTAAAGTACATAGAACAGGAGAATGATTATGTTTGCGTTAGTCCCCCGAATGAATGTGATGACCTTACCGCGATACTTGGTGATCATCCGCCTTATCGCGTCACACGTGGTCCGCATTGGGATTCGCCTTAAGCTGATTTAAAAAGGAAGTACCTATGAATAACTCCAACGCAGTATCGAATTGTAATACAATGCCCTAACCACACTCAAAAATCTTGGGGGCTCTCGCCCCCTGTTTTAAGGCCTCTAGAACGCTCTGTAAGCGCTTCTGGAGTGAGCCGGTAGGTCAGCCCACTTTTAGCCAGAAAACGCCGGAGAGAGCCTCAGGCGAAGCGTACGAAAGTGGATGCACCGTCTGCCGAGAGCACGTCACCGTCAGAGACCGAATCAGTCACTCGGGCGACCGGGATCCCGCCGATCTTCACCTTCGATGAGCCCGAGAGAACGAAGCACGGTCGGGTCGTGTCGCCCTTACGGTGAGTTTCCCCACCGGAGCCGACGACGAGGACTCGCTTCCCTCCGATCTTCACCTTCGGGCTCGGGTTCTGAGCCAGTGCCACACGGGACCAGCCGCCTTGGCCTGCCGTGAGCGTACCCTCAACTGCCACTAACTCAGTCAATGTTCACCTCGTTCGCCTTGATGTTCAGCTTGCCGACGGTCATGTTGGCCGTACCGCCACCGGATGCAGACGTGAAGTTCAACCCGCCGCCGGCACCGAAGTTCATCGATCCGCCAGATTGGAAATCCATCTGCCCACCGGCCTTCAGAAGCATGTCAGCAGTACATTCCATCACGATTTTCCCGGAACGCGGGATAGTGATCTTCCCTTGGCCACCGGCGTCGATGATAATCCCGTCCTTGTTGGCATCGAGCTTGATGTCATTGGCCACGTCGAGGTGGATCGAGGTCTCGTTCATGTTGAAGTACGTAGTGTCGCCACCATGTACCTTCGTGAATTTTCCCGTGATCGTCGTGTCCGATTCAACGGTCGAACCACCAGTGGTCACGAGCTCATGCTTACGTCCGTTGGCGTATTCCGTCTGCTGAGAGGTCATGGTGCCTCCGTCATCGAAGGTCTGGCGACGGGCAATCCCACCGGCATCCCCTACCGCCCCGGCGTTACCGCGAACTTCACGCATCGACGGCAATTCAGAACGGGCCCGGGCGGACGTTGGGTAGAACTCATGGACCGAAGACACGGCGCCACCTGAGGAAATCTTCCGGATGGAGTCCACGTCAGTGTAGTGCTCCCAGTTACGGGTCACCAGGCGCCCCAGGTCATCGAACGGTGAGAGCATGAAGAGAGCGGTCGGTGAGGCCTTGGCCAGGACGGTCCCGGCACGCATCAACGAAATCATCCCGCCGCCGTGAGACGTCCAGGAACGGTCACCCACACGCTGATCGGCAGGCATCGATTGGTCGCCCGAGACGGAGTCGGACTGTGCGGTAGAGAAGTTAGCGAGCTCTTCAGGTGCCACGCCCTGTTGACCTAGCGCCGGGCCGACGGCCTTGGCGTTATCGTTGGTGAGCACCGGTACATACCCGAAGATCCAATGTTGGTTACCCGGAAGCTTCATGATCATGACGCGGTCCTGCTCGCTCGGGCCGGAGTTGTCACCGTAAGAGTTGGCCCCGCCCGCATTTTTTAGCCAGCGTACGCCGTTGATTGTCTGCCCTGTGTCCGTGCGGACCTTACACGCTGAACGTTTCAGGTCAACGCCTGCGACATAGGCTTCAAAGAATACTGCCCCGGCGCCGCCGGGTTGTCTTGCTACGTTAAACATGAATTTTCTCCATTAAAAAAGGGCCCGGAGGCCCTTTTCTTACTGCAGGTCGACTGGGACCGCTCGGTCGAACTGAATCGAGACGTTCTCGGCGATGACCGGTGCTGATGACTGAACGTTGAACTGCCATCCGTCCAGCATGCAGTACTCAAGGTACGCCGCACCCAGGATTTTACCGCGGAGGCCAGAAGCCCCTTCAGAACCCTTGGTCTTGAACAGCATCAGCATACCGAATGGCACGGCCAGCTGTTCAGAGTCCATGTTCAGGAACAGGTTGGACACACCGGCAGATTTGGTACCGCGGGCATCCAGGGTGTACTTACCAGCTTCCAGAGAAGAGGCGTTGTACGCTTCCTGAGTCAGTGCTTTCAGCATGTTCTGCTGGTCAGCCAGCATAGAAGAGATCTGGATCTGGCTGATCGTCTTACCACGGGTGAAGAACGAACGGTTAGAACCGATTTCGAACATACGCTGCAGCTGTGCAGATGCTGAGAAGGAGAACCCATCGATCAGACCGATTGGGTGCAGCTTCTTAGTGTCGGAGCCGATACCGGTGAAACGAGCCGGGCCTGCGAACAGGATGGTCGTGTCAGGGGTAGCAGAGCCCTGGGAGAAACGTTCGAGACCGTCACCTGATGCGAGACCATCGACGTACTCACCTTTCCAGTCCCACGCGGCCGATAGGCCTTCGTTGTCGGTAGCGACGCCTAACGCGTCATTTGGAGTAGCCATTACTTATTCCTCTTGTTAAAAGGGGCCGAAGCCCCTTCGATTAGATCACCAGGTGAACGTCGGTGTAGTTGTTCGGATCAACGATCGCGATGTTCATTTTCAGCTGGATCTTGTCTTTCATCGTCGTGTCCTGAGCCAGTTGAGCGATCTCGTAGGACACCAGTGGTGCACCGATACGAGGAAGCTTTTGAGTCTTCAGGTTTTCAGATGCAGAGATCACAGTCTGACGGATAACACGCAGGGTGTCGTCCACGATGTTCCACTGACCGATGAACGGAGTCAGAATGTCGTGGTAGAAGTAGGACAGGTAGTCCCAGTTCTTCACCTTCAGGAGTTCGCGGTACTCCAGCACAGACATATCTGTAGTCAGTTCATGACGGCAGTACGGCGCTGCAGACTGAGTGTCCTGCACGAAGATCATCGTACCGGCCGCAGCCATGGTGTTCAGATCGTCTTTGGAGAAGTAGAAGTTACTTCCCTGCAGAGAGTCAATGCCCGCAAGCGTCAGGTTGGTCAGACCCTGTTGAACCGGGAAACCAGCCACGCAACCAGCCACCGCAGCCGCCAGGTAGTACGAAGGCAGGTACTTGATCACAGAGTTTTCAGTGATACCAACCAGGCAAGGCATCACGTGAATGATACGCTTGTCGTTGAACGTCGAAGAGATTGCCGCGATGTTCTTCGCCTTAGAGGCGTTGTCCAGGTTACGCAGGATCTCGAACTTCGTCACGTTGGTTTCGATCTCTGGGATGTACCCAGTTTCGCCGCTCAGACCCGCTTTCACACCGATAGTGGTGTTCGAGTAGATGGTGTCCAGCTTGAACGTACCCTGGATCGCAGCGTCGTCAGCGGTGATGATCGAAATCATGTCGCCTGGCTGGATACCGTCGTTCAGGAAGGTCTCCCCGTCCACTTTCAGGATCATGTTGTGACGACCAGCAGAGTCACCAACGGAGCTCTTCTTGATCGGGAACTGCCCTTCGAACGATCCCAGGGTCAGCACATCTGATGGGTCAGAAGACACGATACCGATACGCCATGACGCGGTTTCCGGATCGGACATCAGATCAACGTGTGCCTTAACCATGGTCAGCACTTCCATCTTCGAGGTCAGCGGAACGATAGAGTACAGACGTTCGTTCTGGATCAGCTGCAGGGCAGTTGCGTACGCATCAACGGAATCTTCTTCGATCGCTACAGCACGGATGCTCGTAGTGGTGTTCTTCAGGGCCAGGTTAACGCCCAGCGCCAGCGGGTTAGTGCTGGTTGCTTCGCCCAGTTTTGACACCAGGTCGCCGGCAGTCTGCTCGATCGTCATGATCTCACGGGACTTATCGGTACGCAGTGCACGGTAACCGATGTAGGTCTGAACTGGCTTGCCGTTCGCTGACTGGGAAGGTGCACGCAGGGTGTACGAACCGTCGCCCGCTACTGGGGTGTTCAGGATCTGGTACTGGTTGGAGATCTTCAGGATCTCTTGGCCCAGCAGAACCTGTGAAACGTCAACGTCCGCCGCGTTTACACGGAAGATGTTCAGTTCCAGGCCGGTGAACAGACGGTACACTTCGAAGGTGATCGGCTTAGATCCGCCCAGGACGTCCAGAGAGTCAGTGACGCTCAGGGTCATAGTGGTGCCAACCAGCTTAACTGAAGAGATTGTGGTCTCAACAGTGATGGTACCGTCGGAAGCGATCAGCAGGTCGCCTGAACGGACGTGTGGTCCTTTGTCACCGATCGCCAGCGGAGCCAGCGGGTTAGCGTCTGCGAAACCGAACTGTACAGCAGACACGTCAGCGTCGAACTGGGATGCAGTAGTCGGCTCAGCAAAGCTCAGCGACGGTTTGGTGAAAGCGTAGGTCTTCACCTGCACGTTCATCAGGTACAGACGAATGCTCTCGTCGTCGACCACTTTCTGGCCCGGATACGTGGAGTTGCCGTTGATGGCAATTTCCAGCATCTTACGAGCTTCACCGGTTTCCAGCCAGTGATCAACGTCGGTCCCTTTGGCGTTCGCCAGCGACGTTTCGTCAGTCGGATCGATCTTGACCTCATTGTACAGAGGCCCGATGATTACCGTCTGAAGATCCGGCGTGACGCTCGCTGCACCACCAGAGTTTTCAAGCTCCTGGTAGACCGCGACACTAGGTTTTCTGTAAGCCATTATGCTTTCCTCTTCATTTAGGGTTCATATTTACACGTACATCACCGACGATCTTCTTAAGGAGGATGGAATCTGGTGTATAGTTCCAGCGATCCTCAACGATGTACGGTATCTGTACCTGTATTTTAAATTTCTCTTTGTCTTCCGTGTCCGCGTCACACTCAGAAATCATGATTGTGTGTCCGAAACGTTGGAAACCGAACTGCTCTTCGAACATGAGGCGGTTACGGGTAGTGAAACGACGAATCGCTTCCCCGAGCATCTCACAGGTCCCTTCTTGATCACACTCGATGATCACAGCAACTGAACCGTTCAGGTCCATACGGGAATGCTTCTTGGGTTCCTGCGGGGATCCGCTGACCAACTCTCCGCTGTTGTTAATGAACTGAACGCTTTGCTGTACGCCACCACGCTTCAAGAGAATACGCGGCATCTTCTGGTTCGGTTCATTGGAGTAGGGGTCATTGACGGTACCGATCCAGATTTTACTCTGCTTCGGGTCTTCGTCCCACGTTAAATCTGGCCCGCCATTCTGGGCGAACCAGACTCGAAGGCAATCACGGTACATGCTCACCGTAGTGAGAGGCGTGAAGTTAATTGCCATTTAGATGATCTCGATGATTTTCATTAGATAAGCTCCGTTGAGATGAAGTCAGGGTGTTCATCAAACCCGTCGAATTCGTCAAACATTAACCTTCTCCCCAACCGACCAGATCTGGACGCTCGTCGCACACGCCCCAATCCTCTTCCTGACGGATACCTTCGCCGTAGCCAATGAATGCCCAATTCTCTTCCATCATTTTACACCTCACTTGTGGATATGCTTTGGTCTTTCACGTAATTCTGACCATCCGCCACGCTGAAGCAAGCGGTTCTCGATCGATGTCTTTGACAGCTGGGTCAATTTGAAGATTTGACGCTGCGGCACAGTCATGATCGTCGTATTTTGTGTCATCTCGACACGGAACACCGTGAAATCAGTTAACCGGATGATGATATCATGCGGCTTGATCGTTGGGTAGTTCATCGTCCAGGCCATCACCTGGTTTGGCTCATACTTACCGAAGTAGGTATTGCTCTTCGTACCGGCCCACTGGTTGAACTGCATCAGGGTGGAGATGCCCTTGTAGAAACCACCTTCATAGGAAGTTCCGAAGCAGTGCTCACAGTGATCACGGGTCGTCTTCTCATTTTTAGCGTCCCAGCAGTACGAACAACGGGTGCCGTACTCTTTGCGACGGAACACTACGCAGTCCACTCCGTAGAACTTGTCGAGCATGATCCACTCACGACGAGTGATCTCTTTCCAACGGAGGAATTGCCACTTGGGAAGACGGTTCCCGATCACCTGTGGTGCCGACTTCAGGATCCGCCCATCGGAGAGCATAACCTGAAGGACATAAAACTCCCGCCCGAACTTCGAGGAATCGAAGGTGTTGGTGACGGTCACGAAAGGCTCCGAGGACCACTGTGCCGTGACTTCACGGAACGGGCCCTCTTCGTTCTCCGAGACCGCCACACGGAACTTAGGATTCAGGGCAAGCATCTCGCCCGGAACTTCCCAGTCCATTCGGATGGAGTCAAACCAGTTGGGGAAGAAGTTGATCCGGACGTCGAAGTATCCCAGTTCATCACCGACGATCGTTGTGACTTCAGTGAAACCGGTAAAGTTAAGCCATGATACTCCAATCGGGAACATATATCACCACGCTGGGAAGGTTGCATAGTCAGAACGGACGCTTTCCCAACCAGATTCCAGGTTGATCTGGATCTTGACGGGTTTTGCCGCTGACTGGTACATCTGCTGATAGATCTGGGCCATCTGAGCGTAGTACGGGAAGCGTTCTTCGATCGGAATGTCCAGGCCACCATCACTATACGACATTGTGTTACGAGCCGCCAGTGCCATCAAGCCCAGGAAGAGCTGCCAGCACGTACCGTAGAGAAGCACTGCCTTGTACTCAAAGCCCACGAGGTTGAAGGTCGTCTTCGGAGGAATGGCGTTGAAGTCACTCAGTGCCAGTTCCATCGACAGCTTAATGATCGCGTCAGGGTTCTCGATGTCGTCAAGCAGGTGGTTGTTATCTTTGGAGTCACGCAGGAAATCGCGGACGTCTTGCGGTGTTAAGTCTGCCATCATTACTCCTTAGCGTCGTAGATCAGACCGGAGATCACATAGGATGCTTTCTCCATTTCATCGTTGACCTTCTGCAGGTCGAATTCTGCAGGATCAACACGCCAAGTGGCCATCAGGACCCCGATCATAGAGCTGTCATTCGGTGACTGCACGGGACACATCATCGTACGGTTAGCTCCGTACTCTGCGAACTGTGCACGAGCCACTTCATGCGGACTGTCGAGGTTGATCATGACGCACTTGCCGTCCAGTAACGGGCCCCAGAGTCCGGCGAAGATTGACGTCGGGATGTTCTGAAACTCGAGTAACACACGGGTTAAACCGCGGTCATCTGACTCGTACGTACCCGACATGTAGGCAAAGCGGACACCGGTGGTGTTCTTCTTACCGTCATGGAGTTCGGCTACGAGCAGTCGGTCTGACCCGATTTTATCACGGAACGAATCCATCACCGGGGTGATCTTGTCGTCCGCCTGCAGGCGTTTAGCCAGGGATGAGTAATACTCAGAGTTACCGGTCAGGTAGAGGCTCGTCGCTTGGTACACGATGGCGCCCCCGGAGATCAGCAGCAAGAGTGTGATACTCATAAAGAATCTCTTCCAGGAATCGGTCATTGCGATGATCGACCGGAAGATCGCTTGGATCTTAGTAAGAAACATAGTAAGGTCCTTGTCGTTGTTTTCTACGCTCACGAAGCAGGAGGGCACTACCTCCGGTGATGGTCGCAGCGCGAGCCATGTGTGTCTTTACGCGTTCCTTCGCGAAGGCCTGACGTTGTGCAGCGGTGCCATATCTTTCTACCATCCGTTTCATGATTTTACTGTCAGGAGAAATCTTCCCGAGAGCTCGATGAAGTATCGGATTGTGGTGTGCTTTTAGTGCATCGATCGCATTGCCGCCAGCGACAGTGTTAACGACTTTGATCGGGATCTCTCCGATTTTCTTAACCAGGGGGTTCATAGGCAGCTCCATTAAAAAAGGCCCCGTAGGGCCTTAGAATTTTAGTTGATTCTCGAACCGAAAGTAAATGTCATTGGCCCGTATTCGTTCGTGTTGAATACGAAGGTTGCAGAGAAGACAGTTACCCACCAGTTAGTGAATCCTCGACCAGTCTGACTCAGTCGAACGTAGTACTGTCCGTCCGAGCCATCTGTTACAGGAACCAGAACTTTAGACCAATCCGTTCCATCCGCAATACGAGGTTGGAAGATGTTACGCCACCCACTCGTTCCGTCAACACCTGGGATGGTGTTCAGGGATAGTCCTGTCAAAGGAACCCCGTGATCATCCTTGAAGGTGCGAATGATATCTGGAAGGTCAATATTCTTACCTGCGTCAGTCTGAGCAATGGAGAAGTTCCACTCCGCAGTCGTCATAGTCATGTACGGCACACGAGTGATCTCGAACGGATCGGACCAGTACCAGATCGTGGAGTTGAAGCCGTTGTTAGCAGAACCGGTAAAGGATACATACTTCTGGTCCGCCAGACGGGAGTTCAAGTTCCAGTACACCTTACCGTCAGTCGCGATGTTGTTCGTCGGCGTCGTACCGTTCGTGCCAAGACTTGCACCAGTTTCACTGAGGAACGTGGCCTGTGCGAAGGTCCATCTGCTATCCGCACCGGCAACCGTACCGTTGAACTGAAGTGAGTTGTTCGTCAAGGTGAATCCTGTGACCTTAACGTTCGCCCACACGACAGTGATCGCACACGGTACTGTCACAGTGTTCCCACCGCGAGTATACGTGATGTTGATCGTATCTGCGGTTGATGCTGTGGTGTTCGTGTTCGTCGGACGGTTACGGTTAGACGCCGGCAGCGGAACGAAGATCACCCCGTTCTCCGTCGGTGTCCAAGGACCACCTACTGCCGCATCCATGATGGCTCCGGCAGAAACCGCAGTGATCTGGTCACCGGCAGCTGCACCTGCCAGTTTGATCCCGATCGTACGCGTGTTACCTGCCATAGCAGACATCGTCACGCTCACCCCTGCCGTAGAACCGAAGGTACGAGAGTACGTCGTGGTCGTCAACAGAGAGCCGATACGGACAGTGATCGACAGAGTACAGTTCGCCGTAGACCCCGTCGTCACCTTCAGACCGTACTTACCGGTCGCCGCATCGATCACCACAAGGGTAGGGTCGACAGTCGCTGTACCCGAAGTGATTGACGCCGCAGTCAGTACAAGGTTAGTGACCGGTGCACTGCTGTTGGTGTACTTCAGAGTGAACGGGATTACCGTCTCGACACCCCAAACCGGGATAACCGTTGTGTCCCACGCCATGGTTACGGCTTTCGCAGCACCCTGAGTGTAGGATACGTGGGTTGTCAGCCCCGTTACTGGCGAGATCACGTCAGCTTCAAACAGGAAGTCCGCATAGTCCGCGGAACCTACCGGTGCCGAAGATTGCTTCAGGATACCGATACGCTGAAGAGCCGTTTGGTTCTGTATGTTTAGAACCCCGGAGATCGTCACACCGGCCGCCTGAGTGGACATCTTAATGCTAGAGTGAGGCATAGTCGCTTCGTTCCCGCTCAAGTTCCACATCAGTTCCGTACCCGCTGGATCATACAGTGCGAACCAACCGCCCTGCAGCCCACCCAGAACGTCCGAAGACGTCTGGTACATTTTCATCGTAAACGGAACAGCATTCTTCGCCACAGTTTTCACCCCGTGGTAGTACGTCTGGCCTGCGTTGATGACCTTCAACTTGATGATACGGCCGCCAGTCTCAACATCAGGAGTGATCGTGATGCTGTAAGTCCCGTCGCCATTATCAACCAGTGAGCCCGCTGTCGTCCATGGGTTATTCTCCACGGTCACCGTTGGGTTCGAGTAGGTCACGCCCGCTGGCGGTGTCAGTGAGAAGGTTACCGTTGTTGCGGTACCGATTGTCATTACTCCTCCGTTAGAGATTGGGGCTTTTTCCAGTTTGACCACGTTCACGTCAGATGCACCCACGTGAATCTTGAAGTTGTTCGTCGAGTTCATCGTACGGACAACCAGAACGCCGTGGCGAATCGCTGGGAGCTCAGGTAGGTTCAGGTGAACCTTGGTGTCAGTCGCGTAAGTGCTTACTGCACCCCCAAGACCATTGATCACCTCACCGTCGATACCGTAGAGCGTCCAACCGTCACATGGCATTGAACCCATCGCCGTGAAGCTAGAGGTCACGCCTGCTTGTACGGTCAAGTGAACTTCACCGCCCAGCGTGGTCACTTCCGTCATCGCCGTCACGGGGACAACGTTGCTCAGCACGGTTGCTGACAGCTGGTGAACGTAATCCACACCGTCTTTGCTGAACGTGATGTTCGGCTGAGCCGTGTACGTCACCGTCCAACCGTCCGCCGGAGCCGTTGGGTTAGCCCCTGCTTGAACTGGAACGAACCACAGGTTAGGCTCGATCTCCGCCACGTCGGCTCCCGTGAACGGGAAGCTGTAAGTGGTCGTAGACGCTGCTGTCACTTTCTTACCACTCAGACCGGCTGCAGGTACTGATTTGAAGCCGAAGTATTGAGGGCGCGTCGTGATGACCGAACCGCCTGCATACGCTGACAGGATAGGCAGAGTTGATGCCAGAGCCGAACTTGCAGTGAAGCCCTGCTGGGCACCGGCCAGAGTCGTGTACGACAGAAGATTCTGAGCTGCATCAACCACGAAGCC